>JACCDV011269206.1_pt1 | contig 219147 bp, 222 predicted proteins | sample 7446131 | NCBI WGS metagenome assembly JACCDV01 (sample SAMN15323448, study PRJNA562643) | freshwater metagenome | isolation source: river surface water | place: USA:Blue River Watershed | collected 2017-08-17 | reverse complement strand
CTACAATTAACCTATGTGCGCGCGTTTATATAATATTTAATTATATTATATAATATATATAATATATTATATATATTATATAATATAATTAAATATTATATAAACGCGCGCACATAGGTTAATTGTAGGAGTAAAATCAAAAAAAAACGATTCGAGAAAATTCGAAAATTCACGACTTTCGAAAGTGGACGCAAAAAATGATGCACTGGATATATCTTGTGGAAGATTCACGAGAACACCAGAGATCACATCACCGAACACCACTCGGAATCCTTCCGATGAATCCTTGGAGTTGAGTTCACCATGAGCCAAACCAAATACAAATTCCCATTGGGCGAATTGATTTCTTGGGCAGAGCAATGCGCCAAGGATTACTACGCGGATGGGAACACCACACTGACCGACGACGAATTCGATTCGTTGAAGATCACAATCCACAAACTCTGCCAGAGTCAACGAATTGATCCGGGAACCATTCGGATACTTCGAGGCATTGGCTACGTTGCGGATGAGAACAAACTCAAACACCCTGTTCGGATGTATTCCTTGGACAACGTGTTTGATACCTTGAGCCTTTCCAAATGGCTCGAAAGAATTTATTCCAAGCTTCGAACGGACTACGCCGATTTAAATCAATTGGATTCTCCCCTATCCTATGGGTTGGAATACAAGATCGATGGCATGTCGTTGGACTTGGTATACCGGTTTGGTAGACTCGTGTCTGCCATTACGAGAGGGGATGGGCAACATGGTGAGAATATTCTTTCGAATATCTTGCTGGTTGACGCTATTCCAAATGAGCTTAAAACCCGTGACGGCGCTGCGGTAAAAATTCCGTTGCTTGTAGTTCACGGTGAGTTGTACGTGTCCAAGTCGTCGCTCAAGCGATTCGTTGAAACATCGCTTTGGTCTGATCTGCGAAAGCCTCCGCAGAATGAGCGCTCAGCTGTGCTGAGTATTCGGAACAAGGACTTTGGCGCGATGGGAATGCAGCTTAGTTTTAATCCTCATGAGGTTGCAAGTGTTTCGATTGATGCAAACGAAGATTCCGTGAGCTCAATCCCAGATGAACTGTACGCCGATTCCATGTATCAGCGGTTGGAAGCGTTGCAGCAGTTCGGGTTCAATCGAGTCTCACCCCTCTCACCCCCCATTGAACATACGAGTATTCGAGACTTGTTGGTTCACATTGACGCATTGATTCCAAAAGTGGAAGCGATGAGAAGTTCAGAAGACTTCGACTTGCCCATTGATGGATTGGTCGTCAGTGTAGATCATCTCGAATATCGTCAACAAATTGGCCACACTGCCCGAGTACCAAGATGGGCAATGGCTTACAAGTTTCCTGCCTTCGGACAGAAGACACAGGTTAAGCACGTAAAATGGCAAGTGACAATGGATGGGAATTTAATTCCAGTTGTTGAGTTTAACGCGGTCACAATTGGCGGCGCTTCAATCACCAACGCATCCCTGTTCAACTATGCTAAATTCAGTTCACATGACCTATACTTCGGTGATATGGTGACCGTGGTACGTCGAGGCGATGTAGTGCCGATGCTCGCCGAGATTCATGTGAACGAACGTGCGGATACTGCAAAGAGCATCCCTAAGCCAACGCAGTGTCCCTCTTGTGGATCTAAACTGAGAATTGTGAAATTACACCTCAGTTGCCCTAACACCGACTTGTGCCAAGATCAGATCGTTGCGTCTATGTTACGCTTTGTGGGATCGTCCGGAATGAACATCCGGGGTTTTGGTGAATATGGGTTGCGTAAGCTAATCGAGATGAAGCGAATCTGTTCTCCAGCGGATTTGTATAAGCTCCACTTGCTTCAATCCTCAACGGTCGGTGGCTTAGCTTGGAATAAAGTGCTTAAGTCAATAGAGCAGTCTAAGTCGCAGGATTTTTTACAGGTGTTGAAAGCGTTGAATGTACCGAAGCCGAAAGGTGGATACAAGCCCATCGTGAATCAATACAAAGACCTTGAAGCATGGATTGATGCTTGCCTTGCAATGTCAGAGTCTGGAGACGATTCTGAGATCGTGATGTGGGTAAGAGATAAATATCCAATGTTAAAGGAACTATACCACTTAGGTGTAGGTAAGATCAATTACGACTACGGTGATGGGGCTTAGGCTCCATCGTCGTGGGCTTTATGACGACTATCGAATTAATGATATTCGTCCTCCATTAATGAAATAAGAGGAACTTAAATGAACGAGTTGGAAATCGAAGAAGTCCTGAAGGAATATTCCAAGGCTGGTCAAGGATACAACATCCCATTGGCGGCAGAATGTCTGGAATCGTATACCGACGGGCGCACTATCATTAAGCTCGGTGTTACGCGTAGTATGGACAGTTTACCCGATCGTAAAGTCTGTGATGCGATTCGATTGAATGACTGGGTTCGATATGGCCGACTGATTGGCGTAGCATTACCCTGTGATTCAGGTTGGATGCTGTACGCACGAAAAGAATCTGTACTCATTGCGCAGACCCATAGCGGAATTCACTTCTTTGAACTGGAAGTATATCCGGAAGGCATCGCGTTTAGAGAATTGTTTTTGGACAATCGTATTCTTGACCGTGAACAGTTTGCTGAACCGACAACAACAACTCCACTTGACGACGTTGCCTTCAATACCACACAACAGTATTTCGATAGTCACCTACTTAAAATAGCACCGTCGAAATACGATAATCGCAAGTTAAACTAATAAGGGCTATTTAATGAACTTAGAATTAATCAAAGCGTTTGAGGTGAAGGAACACCTCACGGCCGAAGAAATTTCTCAAATTGTACAAGTCTTCAACCCGATGGAAGGACGTTACCAATTCGCGCTAACCTATCAGCAGGCGGATGAATTAGCCGGTTGGAAGGTTGATTCAGTTGGCGCAGCCCGTAAGATTGACTCCACGCTGATTCGCAAGGTATTAAAGGATGATCATGCACTGCGTACGAGTGTCGTCGGCATCCCGTTCCCATGCGAAGGTGGTTGGGTATTATCTGGCCGCGCAGAAACCATATTCGTTCTAATGAATGATGAGATGGGCTACAACTTCACCTTTGAACTACACCTTAACGGTAGCGATTTCGAAGTTATTCCATCCAAGGTCACTGCCGCTGAAATCGCCGATCGAGATGATTCTGAATACACGATAACCTATGTAAATAGTTACGCGGACGATTCTCAGGAATGGGTTCAGAAAATCTTCGACGAATGTCCCCCAGCACCGATTCTGACGATGTGGACTGGGACGACGATGTGCTAGACACATTCGATAAACTGTAAGACCATTCGATGAGTTTGCCTAGGCAGGCTTTATCCCAACTTAACACACGAGCAAACCGAAAAACCATGTGAGGATTATCCACAATGAAAACTAATCAACCAACTGAAGAACAACTTAAGAAATTTGAAGCTGCGTTTATCTCGGCCAACAGCTTCAACGGTTTCATTCGCCCCGTGTTACGCGACGAAACCTTCACCGCATACCGTGCATTGGACTTTGCTACACGCACGTTCATTCCGGTAACAATCAAACGCAGCATCTCAATTCTTTACGAAGTTACAACTGGGAATCGTGAAGACTACACGCCGATCACTTATAAAAATCGCGTTAAGTTAGATGCAATTCATGAACTATTCACGGGCTCGCCAACAGTGGAAGTCATGAAAGAACTTCAAAACGTACGCGTTCGTTCAGGCTGGATGGATAAGTCGCTTAGTAACTTAGAGTTCATCCCAATCATTGACCTTTATACTAGGTTTGTTAATGACAGGCTTGAACGTAAAGAACAGCAAAAGTTACGCCAAGTATTGTCGGCAATCACCATGAGCAAACGCGACATGGTTAAATGTTACGAATTGCCGGCGTTCAGCAAGTATGCGTCATGGAGCGTTCCAATCGTTCACTTAGACGAAAACTTTAAAGAAGTCAGCAACATCCACACCAATAAATTCACCATCACCGCAACACGTCTGGAGACACAAAATGCAAAACCAATTTAATCCATTAAATGAGAATGCTGCAAGACCATTGATGGTGAACTCAAGCCATCCGATTGGAGCATATCTCATCGGTATGCTAAACGATGACATTTACTCGAACCCGCAGATCAGTGCAAATAACAGACCTCCCTTAGTCGCACCTGAATATATCAGACAAGCTCTCGGCGGACAGAAAGCACACCTTGTTTTCAGTGATCTGTTCATCTCCGATCTGCCAGCAGGATATTATAATTTAGAATGTACGGTTGAAGTACAAGATGACGGCGTTATTAAAATGACCACCAACATTTACAACGTTGATGGCGAGCTAAGAATTTGCTACATCAATTACAATGGAACGGAACATCTCACCCCATTTCAAGAGGTGACGACTCAGGAGATGTTGCCGTTACGTCTCCCTAAACTCACCCCCAATCAACCAGCCACCATCGTCGCACCAATTGACGATATTCCCAATCTGCCAATTAGCTCGTCAATTTATACACTGGCAGTCAAGTTGATTGAGAGCTGCACACTCGCGCAGGGGGTTTTCCGATACAGACCAATCCCCTACCCCATGTTAGTTGAACCGAAAGTGAGTTCATGGATCGAAAAATGGGCCATTGAACACCCAACTCCGTCCATCTTGGATTTAATGGGCGTCAAATACGTGACCATTGCCGAATTTAAAACGGATGAAATTCAATATTTACACGAAGGGGTTGAATACGGTGTCATCGTGTCCTTAACGTGGCACTACGAACATTACGGCGTTAATATTACCCCGTACGATGCTTCTGGTCGACTGACACCAAAAATCGTGGTCACGCCTCAATCCGATGGGACGCTGAAGTACCATCTACCTACTGATCCGTCAACTTTCACCACCCCTAAACCGGAAACGTTACCTGAACACCTCGTTTTCAATCCGGTGACGAACTCGTATTACAAGTACGAAAAGGGTGGGGAGCCGGGGGCATTGGTAACGCTCATTGACATTGAAATCAATCCGAACTCTAGTAAGGTTCTTCGCGGTTGGACACTCGAAGAACTCGAAGCCATTGTTAACCATTTAAAGGAACAGAAATAATGAACACCTGTAAACATGCTGAAGCTTTAGAACAAGCAGTAATTGACGAAGGTGACGTTTATAAGCACACCAAGTCAGGTAAGGAATATGTGGTTGTTGATGTGGGCACATTCCGCGACGCCAATAGTGGGGAATACATGATCGGGTATCAGGATGTGGATGACACATCGTCTCAAATCTGGATGCATAACCTCAGTGAGTTCATGACGTCAAATGACGATGGCGTCCCGCGCTTTGAACTCGTTCAAGCCGCTACCCTAAAAGGTGACTAAATGTTCGAACCTCGACTAACGCCAAGCGAATATCTTGAACGCAATCGTGTGGCGATTGAAATGATGCGCAGTGGACTACGGGCTTTGGAAAAGAAATCCCTTACCGCCAAAGGTAAAGAACGTAGTTTGATCGCCAGAAAAGCAAAGGTAGCCGCAAAAAGGATTTCAAACATCTACCATAATGAGCGACTTCAAATTGCACTGATGGACGACCCTAGCAAATATTCGCAAGGGTTCACCATCCTCGGCCAAGAGCTGGCGAACATCGTCAAACTTTACAACTTATTAGGGAAGTTAAATGAAATCACCGCTCTTTAAACTCGCCTATTATTCATCCGCCATTATAGCCGCGCTACTCATCGTAGATACGTTCCTATAACTAATCGCTAACGCAACCCTCATCGATATGATTATGTATCATGGGGGTTGTGATGGCCATTGGCGTCTACATTATTTTTTTCCCAAGTGCCAAGTTCTACATCGGCAGTAGTCACGATATTGCAAAGCGCATTCAAACTCACCGTAATAACATGCTCAAGAATAAGCATGAGAATGAATTACTGCAGCGTGAATGGGATCAATACCGGGCATTTGATCTTTACGAATACCACACGAAAGACCGAGAGAATGCCTACAAGTTAGAGCAGTCTTTTATCGACATCCACATGAAGAACCTACTCATGTTGAACATTGCTGCACAGGCTAAAGGCGGCTATCGGATGAGAAGACATCCTGACCGTAAGAAGATCGTGGATAAGATCATGATCAAGAATGTCACAGCAAATACATACATGGGCAAAGGGCAACCATTTGAAAAGACCCGACGCAGGAGAAGGCGTCGCCGTCGTAAAGGGAAACGTAAATGACAAGAGATGAACTGATTGAAAAGATTAAAGCGTATGTACTATTTAAAGGCTGGCACTCAAGCGCGTTCGCAATCGACGGCAGCGCTGCCGATTTCCTACTGTGCGATGCGTCTGAATACAATCCACCAACCGTTTTGATTTCATTGTCACTTGGCAATTGCCATGCGGCATGCGATGAGGAATATTCTGGGCTGCGCTTCATCGCCCTAGTAAACCACGGCGGCTGGGCAAGTTACGCGGCATTACCAAACACCCCTGAATTCGTCGTATCCACGCGCGCCCGCATTGAACGAAGAATGAAGACAAGGAGCTATGTGTGAATTTCTACCATTACAGTATCGAACCGTTCGACCAGATCAAATCTAAGATTCTGCAAGAAGCCAACAAAACTATTGAACCGCCCAACTCAGATGATGATGGACATGATCTGGCGTACATGAAAGAACTACTCATGTTCCAAAAGAGTCATGCGCCTGAGGCGTTTGATTACCGCCGCAGCGTTTCAATGTTCCTAGAGCCCATCCCAAGAAACCTCGCAAGTATATTTAATGGCGAACATCAATTTTGGAAACCGGGTATTGAATTATGGGAGTACACGATTGACAGTCGAGACCTGCCGAAGAAAATCCCATTCAAGCTACACGAGTCGCCTGAAGTCATCGATTTAATTTACAATAAACAAGATTGGGATTCCGCTAAGGAAAATCCTAAACTGGTTGAAAAATACTCCAACGATATTGATCGCCTAATGTTCGAGTTGGGACTTTCCGGTGAAGGTATCGCACACATGGAGGTAGCGGCACGTAAATATAATCGAGGGATTGAAAAGTATTACCGTGAAGCTTACGAACTGCACAAGAAGTATCCTGAAGATAAGATACTCCAAAAGTATGCGTCATGCGTCCCACACTTCATGATTTACCCGGGCGTACAATTCATTTCTTACAAAGAACGGCAACAAATTAAACTTAAATAGGAAGTCACCATGAAGCTAAGAAAGACGTTAGTCAATCGCGCAATCCATACCCGCGATACAATCAATCAAACCGATGAGGAGTTCAAATCAGCCCTCATCAAAGCATTCGCTGACGGCAAGTCCTATCCGGGATATGTCAACAGTAGAGAAGTTATTGGGGCATGGAAGTTGTCCATCGGGTGTGGATTTGGTACTCCAACTCCGTCAGTGATCTTCACAGTGAGCGATTTTAATCCGGATGACCTGAGCGTTGAAATCACGATCGCTGAACATCACGCTAAAGCAATCACAGAGCGCCTTGGTAAGCCAATGTGCGATGTTGATGTGTTGACTGCATGGATTACGACCAATCCACCGACCGTCATGGCATTTCACTTCGAATCACCGCAGGAGCCAACGAATGAAACTGAGAATTAAAGCACATCTTAACCCGGGCACGCTCAAGCCAAACTTCATCGATCAAAATGGCATTAATCTAAATGCGCGCTTGGCTAAAATCTTTGAACGTATTCGTGCAGGAAAGTTGTACGGGTTAGATTCTAATGAACACGCCCTGACAGCAATTGTTGAATTGAAAAAGAAAACAATTGCCGAATATTTGATGGCGCCGGCCCTACCATCTGAGTTGGATCGTGCGTTTAAAGTCACGAAGTATTTTCCAACCACCCGTGAATTTGAAATCGAGTTGTATAAGCCAATTCCAATTGGGCCAACCACCCGCATCGGCATCGCTTACCTTTTCGAGAACAGCACTGAAAGTCGAGTGATCGATGCATGCTTTGCTTACCCAGTAACCGTGGAGTCAAAGAAGTGACCAAACATAAGAAAATTATTGACGATGCACATTACGGTGCATTGGTAGACAGCATCATTAAGGCGATGCAGGGCTCATCACATTTTAAAATGAATGATTTGTTCAGTTCCTCGATTCGCTCGCGCGATATGCGAATGCTATACCACGCCACAATGCGTCAGGTGGTTCAAAGTATTTCAAATCGACTGAAGTTGAAACATCCGATCATCGATGCGTTGTTGACGTATCATGACGATCTCATTGCTGGCAATGTCAATCATCAGCACCCTAAGAACATCTATTCGGAATTGCTTAAAGCATCCGGCGGCACCAAGGATCAATTGCATAAGCTCGGATTTAACCTGTGCATGTTGACCATTCCAATTGACGGGGAATACCCGATCAAGTTAGTAGAAGCGATCAATACGGACGCATTGTACGAACTATCTAATCTGGAAAGTAGTTTCATGACCGCCTACAGTACGCTGTTCGCACATTCGTAATTTATTCAAACATATATCATCTTAAGGAATACATTAACGTATTTCAACACCACAATTAGAGATTAACATGAGTTTAAATCAATACGAAGCGCCGGCGATGTTAGTTAAAGAGGTCGATGGAAACATCGTTACTTTGATCGATGTCGACGGACACCCGCACGACATTCAGATTCCACCTGAGTTGGGTGAAGAATATTTTCACCGCAATGACGTAATCTATGTGGACGTGCGCAATCCAAGTGAACCGAAGATTGTGGCATCGGTTAACGGGGTCAATCCCTCCAGCCTTAATCGCATTTATGAGTTGACCGAGCCGGTGGCGGTTGAACTCAGCCCGCTACGAAAAACCCTATTAGAAACCCAGTTCGAGGAATAATCATGAACATTGAAAAATTGACCGTTAAAGAAGTAATTAAGTCAGATGCCAAACGCGAAGCAAATGCGATCGTAGTTATCCGTGAAGACGGTACTGATCTTACGTTGACTTCATCGAAAGCACCAATCGAAAAAGTAGCGGTTGGCGACATCCTCGTCGTTAATGCGGATACGCTGACTGGGGATCAGCAGCTTGGCGTTGTCGCAACAATCAATTCGCAGGACATCAAAACTTCGAATAAGGCGACCAAGCCGAAGACTGCAACCATGGCCGGCCGCAGCAAGGGCAGCAACTCAAACAAAGCCACTTTGTCAATGCGCGATTAATTACAACGGACTGTTGCGGTAACCCGCAACAGTCCACTTGGAGCTATTATGTCTATTTCATTATTAAAAGACAACACACTTTGGGCCGATAACGTCGGCCAAGACAACTCGTCGTACCCGCATACGATTTCTCAAATGAAGAAGTTATTCATTTCAGACCGTGGTGATGTCGCGTTTACCGTTATCGGTGATGCGCTGAAAGATTCAGGCAAGGAAGAATACATTAAGCAAGCAATGCGTAGAATTCATTCGTATGCTGATAAGTTGAATACTGACCAAACTCAGACGCAACGTAATTTGTTCATTTCCCGTGGCACGACGATCATGACCGCAACTGAAACTTATTACATGAATGGGTTTGAAGTCTTGAATATTCAAGGTGATTTAGCCGCTTGGGGCGATAATCGAATGAGTGTCCTTACCGCAATCCATATGGGTAAGTCGCCAAGAAAGGCCATCGAAGTCGCACTGGAAATCTGTTACGGATTTAAATCAGACTTCCCAATCGACTCAGTCAAGCAGTCGTCACTTAAACCACTAGACTTAGATTATTACTTATTGGACAAGGAAGAAGCATAATGGCACTTCAAGGCACACACTTCTATCTCGTTAAAGATAAGGAGTTAATTTATCCGCGTGAGTTCCACGCGCAAAACGCTTACATGAATCTTTCATTTGAACATCAGTTCACGCGTTGGGGCTTTTGGTTACCATTTACCCGTAATGCCATCGCGATTGAAGCATTATTAGAACATGGGGCATATACGCAAGATTCCCAAGATGTTCACGGCATCATGTTAGACCATGAGGGCAACGGCATCTGGGTTGAAATATCTGGTAAGGTCATGTGTGTGATCCCAATAATCTTCAATGAGGAATTCGATGTCAAGTCATCGTACGTTGGAGTCCCAGACGTGTTCAAGACAATACATTACATCAAACCAAAGATTAAGGTAGATGAAATGTTGAATGTCGCAACCAAACTCATGGCCTTCCGTACGAGAAGCGTCGTAAGAATCCCATTAGACGAACTCCGTACAAAGATCAAAGATTCACCAAAATGCGTCGGAACATTAGGTGACTTCATGGCCAACCTACGTGACTTCCATGCGAAGTTCTCAGCGGATGATCACCAATACTGTGAAAAGTTTAAACTTACCCAGTCGAGTAATTTAAATGCGAATTGATGAACTTATAAAGAATACGGAAGCGGTGCTGGAGAATAGTCGAACCCAAATCGTAGATGCGCGGCACGACCCAACTGAACTCATGGCGGTGATTTTCAAATTCATCCGCGCAGTCTATCCCAAGGGACATTTAATTGGCGGGGTCGGTACTGGCGATGACGACATTGAAATATATCGCCGCTATCCAAACTACTTGAGTATGCGACACGCTTGGAAGACGAAGGTCGAACGAACAACCCAGCTAGAGTACCCAACAATCGTCCCGATCGCACATTACTTAAGAGATGCTGACCTCAAGGCAGTGTTGAGTAAGCGATCAATGTCACTGCCAACAACTCAACCATTCAGCGCAATGCCAATTGATCATTTGGAGGCTTACCGCGATGCCATTGAGGAGTTAGGTGTCGCCCCAATGTACTATCCGGCAGAGTTCAAATGGACTTCATTGAGTGGGGCAACTGACTACTCACTCATGTTGACGATTAACCTTGAAAAGAACGTCATTGAAAATGTCAACATTGGTATCCGCGATGCGATTCAGCACGGCTGCTATGTCACCAACACATTATTCTCAACGCGTGGAAGAATGATCGATACGACTATCTACGATCCCCCATTTGAGAAATATGCTCGACGTGTTGGAATTGCACTGAGTCGCGCCAACTGGGTGACTCGCGAGTTGAATAGCATCACACGTCGCCTTACCAATGCGGGTAAGTTGAACCACAGCAAAGTGACGCTCGGACGGTATCTGACAGAAACGCCGATAATTCCATCGTACTTAGGCGAACACGTTCGCCCTGAGAGCTTCATCTCCGACTATCCGCCACCGGACGCCTGTTGGGAGCGCGATGACGATTGCGCTACTCCGGGAGACATTTACCATCGTTGGCTGGATCGTGAAACCAACATCACATACGTCGGCATCTTAACAAGACGTCGAGTTAAGAATGGTGGACTTGGAATTTTATGGTTTGCTTTGAAGTATGAGGATGATCAGATGTTCTATATCTTATCTGACGCATCATCTAAAGAAGTGATTCGCTCCATGCCAATCAAGACAATCTGCGACAGAAAAGACGCACTTGGCTTCCCAATCAACTTTAAACAGTGGCTCCTAGCCATGACTATCATCGACCAACTCATCCGCAAGGATGTAGGAGAATAATGTGCACTTAACGATCGGATACCTCAACCGCGAAATCTACAAGCAAGACATTGGCGTGAGTTCCGCAACGTCACAGTCCGCAGGCATTGACGTGCGCGCCAGCATCCAAAAAGCAATTACGTTGGACTCGCCAGATCGCGTTAAAATCCCGCTTGGCCTAGGTTTAGAATTACCAGAAGGGCACATGGCCATGCTCGTCCCGCGCTCTGGTATCGGTTCTCGTGGCCTAGAACTCGTCAATACGGTTGGCATCATTGATTCGGACTACCGCGGTGAAGTCATTGCTTACGTCCGCAATAAACTTCACGGTACAGGCAATCCAATCACTATCCAGCCGGGCGAAAAGATTGCTCAGTTAGTCATCGTTCCAATCGTCACGTTGGCGATGTTCTCAACCATCAGTCAAGTCCCGTTTGAACAATTATCTCAAACCAAGCGCGGTGATGGCGGCTTCGGTTCTTCAGGCAGTGGGGTTTAAATGAAACGTACCTTAAATTTCATTGGAACGTTGTCCCGTACAGATAGCGCCGAACTGAAATCGCTCGGCGCTAGTTATGTGCACGACAATGACATTCCACGTACCGGCGGCTTAAATGCGCTGTTAGACCATGCGGCTGAATCGCAACATATCAGCTCCAATGCAACTAACATCTTCGACCCAATTTACGTCGTTCGCCCTAATCGCAATTCGGCGCACTATCTATTGGAAATCTTGGCCGAGTTCCATAAGCGTGAAAAGACGGTGTCAGTCTATTACGACGACAGCGACCCTGAATGCACGCCTAAGGAACGTACTGACTATGAAAAGTCAATGGAGGTTTTAAAGACTTCTGGCGTACGCGTATTTCGTAGTGTAAAAGAAGCGCACGATGAATTGAATGACCACGTTATCAAATAGCAGTTTTGGATTCAGCACCACTTGGTGCTGAATCCAATTATTTTCAAACACGTATTATTAAGATGGTACAAACAACCTAATCAACTTAACAAGAGTAACACAACATGGAACAATCCGAAAACAACGCAACTCAACCGCGCTCACTATACGTTGACCCAAGAGCAGAAGGCCAACCATATCCACATCAGCTTCCAACGCGAAATTTCGGTGAATTGCCAGCAGGCCTGCATTTAGCAGCGAATTACCGCACCCCAGTAGCGACACTGGATCAGACTGTAGAAACGGTGCAATATTTGACTCAGGTGAAGAAATCAATTAGCGGCTATGCTAATCAGGCACTCAAGTGCGACCACACTGAGTTGGCACTGAGCACGATCAATCATGCATTGGCGCAGATGTCACACAGCATCAACGTTTTAATTCTGGCATTAAAATCCCGCGATCGCATTGAAGAAATCCTCAATGCGAGCGAAGCGTCCGGCGAACAATCGGTGATGGATTCCAAGCGCCTCTTGGCTAAGATGTCTGACATCATTATAGACGATTTCATTTCAATTGATTTGAAAATGCACATTGCGATGATCTTAATCAGAATTGATGAAACTGCATTACGTGACGGTACACGACGCGATTGGCGTCAAGAGACTGTTAATGCGGAGCGTGGCGACCGCAATATGGTTGAAATCGTCAGCAATGAGTTGCTCTACCATGGCCTTGAAGTGAGTGCAATTTGTGCACAGCAACGCCTCTGCCAGCCGATCAACAAATCCCCTAACTGGTGGAATCGCATGGTAGCCAAAGTTAAATCTTGGTAATTGCCAAACAGTGAAATGAATGGGCTTCGGCTCATTCATTTTTTGACCCCGTAGCACCATGTATGATAGTAGGAGCAAGGCATTGACGGATAATTACGTTACGCGAAGAAAGTATAAACTCGTCGTACTTCCACCACTGAAAACGCTCATTCCAAACCTTGAGCAAATCGAATCTGAAATGTTGGACTTGCTCAATCAGTTCATTGAAATAACGGGACTGTTGTTTGAATATGATTACGTTACGCCCATCGAATTTCTAATCATGGAGATTCTACACTGTGTGGATTTTAGATCGACGACGCTGAGAGAATTGGAAGTCGATGCCGCATACGTGTACTCTGAACTGTCGACGATGATCTATCAGGAAGCTGAAGATCAGTTAGACGGCGAACTTCACACGTCAAGCGATGAGTTCGCCGACCTTGTTGATAGTTTAACTGATGTGTTGGTTCCGGTCGCCTTAAAGTTCTGGGAGCATATCCGCAAATCAGATGCGATAGTCGTAGACTATTTACAAAACATATGTGAGTTGGTAATACATGACTTGGAAGAAGCGTGTGTGATTCAATATTTAACTCATGCAATTGAAAGAGGATAGGTGAAATGACAAAGCCAAAAGTCATATACCTGCGAAATCCGTTGACTGACCCACAAATCTCGTCAATGGCGCTGAGCCTAAGCGATGAGTATTTGGATCAGGCAGACGTCTTGGAACTGCTCGTCGGCGGCATTGCAACGCAGATCATGGAAGACCCAGATGACGAATTCCCGTTCGATGCATTTGAACATTACAATACCGTTTTGCGTGATTTACTGGAAGCGATTCTATATCAGATTACTGACGATGTAGAAGGTCAGTGCGATGAAATTATCACTGACTTCGCAGAGGGTTTCGTATTCATGCATCAGAGGGTCTACAGTTCACTAATCAGAGCTTACCCGGACATTAATCACGGGGTGTCTGATCGGTCGCATGTGGTAAGCATAACCTCAACCCGTGGCGCTGGTATCCGCGAACTCGAAAGTGAAGCTGACGACTTGCAACTGCTATTCCTTCCGAAGCTCACATCCCCTAGAGGTATTTATGGATCGCATCGTAATAATACCCAACATTATGCGAGATGATGTTAAGATCAAGCGGCTTTTCAAACACGTCGAAGAAAACGTTTTTAACGCGAAGGCACTTAACGTAGAATTGTTTGAAATGTCCGTAAGGTTAATGTTGTACGATTGCGGCATTCTAATGAAGCAAGACCTCGTTGACTCCGCATTGATGAGGATGGCGGTAAATTCTTCACCGTCGCCTAATATGGCTTTGAGTGAAGATGATGTGGACAGCATTATTGACGACCAGTACGAATGTATTCGATATGCATCTGACGAATTGGCCGTGCAGTTGGCACGCCGAATTCAACCGGTCATCGAACTTAATGTCCCATTGAATGATAAATTTCGCAGAGTTTTATTTTACTACGGCATTCCGTCGGCTAGTGCGATTACTTTGCAGTTGACAAATACGGAGGATGAATATGCGTGATCATGGCATCGTACTCGCTGGCAGGGCTAACTATTTACTCGAACGTATTCTCGACACGCATTCCATCGAGGACTACGACTATTTCATATCCGGAATGTGTGACTCACTCATGGGAGGTTACGATGAGGAATGGGAAGGTTTCGTAGAAGATAGTCAAGACTGTTTGAATTTAATGGCGATTCTACATTTGCGTTATCGCCCATTAGTCATGAGCTATTTGGATCGGACGATCACTGCTGGAGCGGGAGATTGTGGTTTTGAAGTCAGTATAATCCCCATGCCATCAGAAGGCGTTAACCTTCTGATGGTCAAGTGCTTTAAAACGTACTCGGAGAACATGGGTGATCTTATTCAGTTCATGTGATCACCACCGCTTACCACCGCTGACCATGAAGTAATGCTCCTCTTTAGAACGAGGGTCATTCAGCATAAACACCACTTCCATGTGTTCGCGAAGATATTCGTTGTAACTTTTATTTGCATCGGAGTAGCCATCAATGATGTTCTTGAAGCTACCCAACTCGCTACCGGCCGAAATCTTACCCTCATCTAAATCAACGATGAGTTTGGTGTAGATGTAGGCCTTAGTGGCGAGCAAGCAGAGTTCCCCGAAGTCCTGATAAGACTTTGGACTAATCTGGTTGAACATTTCATCGTATCCGGTCGTGACAAGCAACCAATAAATTTTTTGCCTGTTTCGACATTTAACGAATACTAAATTATCCCCAGATGGCGATACGTGACAGTCCGAAGTTCCTGTGATCGGGTCTGGCGTAGAAGCATTCAACACACTCGCCACCGTCCCACCCAAGGAGTTAGTGACCATCATGTTATTCATGTAGCCGGTAGAATAGCCGTAGCCGGAAGTTACGGTATCATTGTAGACAAATGCGGCCCACCGAACACTGGTGATTGCACACCCTCCCGTCATTTCCAACGGGATTTTCAAGATCACCCCGTCGTTCTCATAAAGGGTCGGAGATAACTTACTAACATCTAATTTTACTTCTCGACCACCGACAGTATCGGCGTCCGGCCCAACGATCCCATTAATGATCAACTCATGGATAATGGACTCTAAATTCCGTACGTTGCCTCGACTGTAAGGCAGGTCTTTAAGAAATGCCTCATTCAAAATTCTAACGGGTATGTCGCGCTTAATATAGCGTAATGCATACGTTATCGCGTTGTTCATAACAGCGCCTCCTATTCATCATATGATTTAATTTTTATACACGAATATATTATTAACGTGTACCAATATGCGGAGTAAATCAATGGGTAAGAAACAATCCAAAACGGAGGAGCTGTTAAGCAGTCCTCCAATGTTAGTTGCCAATTTGTACGACATTACCGCCATATTGGGGGTGGTTCGACAGTTCAAAATTCTGGCCGACGAGAGCGAAGATCAAGGTGATAAAAACGCACTATTTGATCGAGGTGATTGGATGCAGTATACGTTAGTGGCACTGCAGGATATCTTAGTGCACGACTACGCAATACCGTGCGAACTTGGATTAAAACCAATCGACGTCGCCAGAAATTCAATCTTTTTGTTTGACGACGCGATCATGCAATGCGTTGACGCGGGCCGCGACACTAAAGAACTTTTAGATGTGACGACCCTTTGTAAGTTTCAGGAAATTATTTCTAATACCAAGCGAATGAAAGTGGTGATCAAAGACATTGTCGAAACGCATCGTATGCGTTGCAATCCTGATCATGGCGTCTGCTTATTCCCATTAGCAGAATCTTTAGGTGTTGGTTTTAGAGCGATGAAATAATCATGAGCGAAAGAAGTTGTACGTTGTTTTCATTTGGCGTTGAGTACATTCGTTTCCAACGCGAGTTGGGTGAGTCAAGCGATTTTGTGAAGGATTTAATGTTAGGATTAATGCACAATATGTTGTATTGGCAATCGCACTGGTCGCCAGTGAAGTCGAGCGAAACAATCATGATCGAGGATTGGAACGTGTCCTACGACGAATTCAATAACTTAGCAAATGACATCTTTCGAATGCATAGTGCAATCGAGCAGGCATTTAAATATCCGGAAGATAAACATTGGGGGATATACGGACTGAACGTAGTTCTACAAAATGCGGACTATTTCGATGTCAGTATTCGAAAACTTGGAGACTATCGAATTGAGCAATGGAATAATGATCATGGGGCGGAGCTTTGTCCCAACGGAGCACTCAGAGAAAGCGCTTGTGGAGATCGTTGGCGTATCGCTAACCACAACAATGCTCTACCGAGGACTTCGAGAGGACGTAGAAGCAAGTGATCGGTACATCGCCGCTAAGATCATCAAACCCTACATCGAAATGACCATGATGTACGAACCTTACGATCGTGAACAGGCATTCAAGCTACATTGTAAGATACTCATGGACGTGTATTCAAATTACGCCCATGTAATGAACGCATACGGTACGCTGAGGAGACATTACGGCAGCTACCTCCATAAGTTACGAAGCATGTATTTTCATGCGGGATTTGATAATATTGAAGTGGATTTAATCTAATGAACTTATCATGGTATGTTTGCAACGTGCGACATGATGGTGACGAAAAGAATCTTCGCAGTCGCGTTCGCATGTGTGTTCGGCGAATGAATGAACATTGCTTGAGATTCGTCTGTTACCCTAACGGTGAAACGAAAGCGACCTTACAAGAAAGGCCGCCTTATCGAGAAAACGACCTAGGGATGACGTTGAACATTCGTAACGTCAGCGAGCTATTCGCCGTAGTTTACCGACAATTGCTGTATTTGCAGAGGAAAGGCTTATTTGAAGTCACCCCCGCATCAATGGATGTCATTGACGTCATGTTAGTCGATGGCCATACTTTCTTACTAGGAGTGCCAGTGATCCGTCATGAAATTTCCCACTCCCTCGAAGAACAATTCCAACATTTACTACCTGTTCGACTTGGAGGTATATCATCGACTGGGCAGACACAAGCCCTATTACGAGATTATCCGAAGTACCATTGAAGATGTTCTTGTATTTAACCCAGAGCGGCGACCGCAGTTCAGAGAGTCGTTAGACGAACTCATCGCCGACAGCATTCGCGAACACCTTCACATTGCACCGTACATTCACGATCAACTCTACCTCATTGCTGAGATAGAAAGAATTGTTTCGCGCATCATGGTATGTGCGATTAAGTTTGATCAGTTTATCGTCGTTTGTACCGATGTGAGGCTAGAAGGTGAACTATTAATCGTAGGAATTACAAAATGGATATGATGAACATTGACGGCGCCACCACTGAAAAAGCTGAGAGCGTTGTTGTATTGTCCGCACCCGAATTTTACCCTGCATTACATGGCTCAGTAAAGAAGTCCTGTAAAAATGCCGGCTTGGCCGATGAAGTAATGGAAGCGTTAATCAATGCACTCCTGCTCCACATCATTCAATTTCAATCTAACAATGACGTCGCCCATTTAGAGCGGCATACCAAAATGGCAATAAACATCATCCGCGACAATGGAATAGAAGAACCGGATTTCATCATTTCTTCTTGGACGCCACTCCTACTCGCAGTGACCAGCATGTTCATCAAAATGAAGCTCGTTAAACGTAGCCCAGTTTGGCGAATGGTTGCGCATGTTGAAGGAGCATTATACCTTACCCCGGAGTAATTCATGAATGTGATTATCATCAACTCAGTACATGGCGCTAATGTAAGTTCACGCGTTAGCGCCTTAAATCAACTCATTCCAGATGATAGTCGCAAGATCGATCTGCGCATAGGAGAGTTGGTCGAACTCATCGCCACATCTCCAGAAGACGTCAATGAGCAATCCGCCCTAATCAAGTATGGGCCAGAACTTTATAAGCTCGTCGAAGATATTATGAATAAGCTCACTAAACTAAACCACACCGAATGGTTCGACGATATCTATCTCGTACCTGATAGTGGTGGAATGGTACTCATCATCCGCTGAGGTTACGACATGAATTTTACCTACGATGACGTCGGAAAGCGCGTTAGCTTCGAAATCTACGGCGTCAATGTTATTGGCGGCGATTACACCGATGTAGAAATCCTCGCAATCATGGGCGCTTCCGCAGCCGCAGAATACGACCCACGACAGAAACACGAACAAATTTATAGCCTATTGCCTGATCCGCGACCACAATCCCACGTTGAATATAATTACTATTTAATCATGGGTGCTGGTGGTCGACGCATGCTCGTTGGGGATGCATGGATCAAATCAGAAACAATCGTCCGTGGCAATCGAAATAAGATTAGCCTAGAGATAAGCGATGCTACGCCGGGAGATATTGGTAAGTTGAAAAACTTATTGAGAAAAGAAGGTTATAACGTAACCAAAGCATCGATCGTAACCGTATAATTTAGATTGACCAGTTGACTCCTTCAGATCGAATCAGGCGCCGCATGCCTGATTCGATCTTTTTTTTCTTTTTTACCCTTTTCTTAATTATTGACCCCATTCCTCTATCTATTGATAGAAGATAACGAGTAATTGGAATGACGAATCCATTCATGATGTCCGAAGAATATTACGTCAGAAGACAAGATATTGTTGGACGTTGGGCGCAGGCAGGAGCAATCTTTTGTTCCCGTCTAACAGATACGCCCATTGAACAAGCAGCAGACTTTATCCGCAAAAACACAGGTGACGGAAAACGTTACCAAATCAAATCACCTGAAATGCAATATGCATATTCAGAAACACGAGGTAATAAAGAACTAGGCACGACGACCTTGTGGGATTATGCCAAGGACATCATTGATAAAGATTATCTGATGGCTCCAACGATGACGGCATATTACCCGCTGACAGATAAGATCACCTTGACCGTACCGTTCCTTCAAGAACAGTCAGATCGTCGAAACATCTTGAAGAAGATCAAGTTCGACGCCATCATGGACAAGGATTATAATAAAGCTTCAGGTGCCGATGCCGGACAGAACACCGTTAAGCGCTACATGAACTCCGTGTCTGGAGCATATACTGTAGTCAGTACGACGTTGTTTAACTTCAGCGGTCACTCGTCACTGACCTCATACTGCCGTGTCGGTACGAGTTATGCCAACGCGTCCAATGAACGCGTCTTAGGTGGATTAAGACACTACTATAGCGTAGACGTTACCATCTCTGCGCTAATCGCAGTTACCCAGTTCGCACCACTGGAAGAAACGCGTCAGGTAATGGACAAGTACAATCTCCACTACCCTACAGTAGCTGAAACCATGAGCGTCCTGAACCGTTCATGTGCTCGCTACTTCCGCTCAACTCGTGGCATGGAAGAAATCAAGCTGGTCGTTGAACACATGACGGACGTTGAACGCGCGTCACTTGTCTATACGTCCGACTTCTACCATTTGGAAATATACAATCACGACTTCGCATGTTGGTTACTAACAGGGCCTGCAAAACTACCGCCAGTAACGATCAATAACGTTGATGAGGCCCAAACGATCATTAAACGCGTTGATGATGAGACGCTTTTCCTAGCACGCTATCTCATCGGTGCGCCTATTCGTGGGAAGAAATGGAAGGACGTCGAGGAGAAAGAAGAACTCCGTGAACTGTATTACACTGTCGCAAGCAATGCGCGGCATATTGAACAATTCATGTTGAATATTGCGGATTTCATTAATGCGTTCTGGCTACCACGGGTTTTACCTCAATCCATTTACAAGCTGCCGTCAGCACGTCGTCGGTCAGCGATCTATTCCGACACGGACTCGACGCTGTCTACTGGACAACATCAGGTACGCTTGATCTCACCGGACAACTTATTTAGTAAGGAAGGTTGGGATACGGGATACATCATCAGCTACTACGCATGTCAGCAATTGCCGCACTTGCATACGATGATGAGTGCCAACATGGGAATTAAAGGTAAAGACCGTTACAAGTTCCGCATGAAGAATGAATACTACATTCCATTGATGGGATTGACGGGTCGTGTTAAACATTACTACTACTGGTCAGCAGCACAAGAAGGTTCAATCTTTGATGAATTTGAAATGGTGTTGAAGGGCGTGGGATTACGTGGAATTAGTTCATCTAAACTCGTTCGTGAGAAGTTCGATGCCTATGTAGAAATGGTACTGAATAAGATCATGTACGATGGTGGGTTGACGATTGAAGAAGCGCTTCAGCCGGTATTGGATGTTTACCATGAGATCATTGAAGACGTTCGTAAGAGTGGCTATCAATATCTTCGATCTACTGAGGTGAAAGATGCTGAATCGTACACCAAGAAAGATCAAGACATTAACGTGAAGAATCGTCGGCTTTGGGACGAGGTATTTGCACCGGCACATAGTCTATCACCAGAACCACCATATCAGTCACTGAGCCTTTCAATCGAAATTCGAAACAAGGCAAAGTTGGAACAGTGGGTGAATGGAATGGCAGATAAGGACTTGGGTATTCGAATGCGTGATTTCGTGAATCGTGAAATGAACGGTTCAATCACCACTATGCGTGTTCCGGAACAATCCATTTCGGAATCCGGCATCCCTAAAGAACTCCTTGAAGTGCTAGACCTCCGTAAACTAACAACGGGGATCATGTTGCCATTCTACATTGTATTGGAGTCGTTAGGGATTTACTTCATGAATGAAAAGCTAACGCGGATCATTTCGGATGAGTGGGTCGGCATACAAAACCATTAACCCAACATGAAACGAATGCGGTTCATCTTCGTCATTGTCACGTATGGGATTTTGATGTTGAGTGCATTGTCAGTAATGATGGCATTGATGATGAAGCGTAACTTATTCTTGACGCCATTGATGTCAGAGTTGTTCCGCTGATTATAAGCCAAGGACAATACCAGTAGGTAGATGTCAATCCGTGATACGAGTATCAACCATGCGTTATTCCGGTTGATGTTAATGTCCGGGAGTTTGAACACTCCGCCCATGTTGTTCTGAGTGAGTGCAGGGATGGTCGTCAATACTTTATCGTAGATGACAGTCGCTCGCTTAATCTCATCTAAGTAGTAATCAATCATTTCATCCACACGAACAGAATGATCATTTAAAGCGATTGGGTAGTACGCTACCCAATCGTCGAGGTGTTCCCCATACTGCTTCGCACAGATACGGTTGAAATAAGAAACCTCTAACACGGACGGCACCATGCGTGCGAGGATGAAGCGGTAGACGAAATTACCAATGGCCTGCAAGCGTTCATTAATCGTACCCTTGCTTCGATTCACCCAATGCCAATAAACATATGCAAGTTTAGGGATGTCGATCAGAGAGACGGATAGGTCTTCGTTATAGCTCGACGTCGCACGATAGCGACCATCAGGCACCGCAGCAGTTAATGCGGTGTATGGGTGAGAATATGCGCGAATAGGGACGATCTTCTCAGGGTCGGTGTTGTAGAAGTCAAAGTATTCAATGCCGCTGATTAGTGTATCGTTAACGTCCTTACAATAGAACATCCCACGCTGAGCCTCAATGCGACTATTCGTACCTGAGGCAATACCGTACATACGTTCGAGGCCAGATACTTCATTGTAAACAGATAGCATGTATGTTTTGATGTCGGCGCTATATAGTGTGTCGAGGGTACTGATTAATCTTACAAGTAAGTGTTGATTGTTTACAACCATTGCGGAAGATTTAAGATGTGCTTTAATTCGATCGAGTTCACTACGATATAGTTGGCTAACGTAGTTGAATTTCGGATTGCTAATGAGTCCACCTGAGTAGCTGGTGTCGTCTATGAAATGATTAAACATGAGATGCTCCTAGTGAACTTATTTTTTGATAACTGATCCTCTATACTATAGAGGAGTTCGTACAATTGTACGGGTTCTTAATCAGACCCGCGAATGAGTATTCTTACGAGTTCGTAAATTATACCAAATAGATTCTAATCCAAAGAATTTATAGATATGTATTATTACTGTGATCATAACCCTGATCGTGATAATAAACACCATAGATTTTTCAGTAAGGAGTTAGTCAGATGACTACACAAAACAACGGCGGTAATACACTAGGCAAAAACTGGGGTAAAGGCACTCAAGGCCAACAAGGCAACGAACAGGTTGATCCAAACGCAAATCCTGATGCGACTGTCGCACCTGAACGTACTGGCTTAGGTCGTGGCTACCGCAGCAATTTGCAACAGCGCGGCACAATTGACAGCCGTGGTGAACGTCGCAACAATGGCGAAGATGCGCAATACGTCAACGTAGGTCGCGGTCGTCGTTTCGGCGCAGTAGCGGCAGAACATACCGACTTACTCAAAGAGAAATTAGCGCCGTTAATCGAAGGCGATGCTGAGCGCAATCCAGACGAAAAGCTGGAAATGAAAGTGATGCTCCGCGACGAACATTCAATCCCGTATGACTCGATCGTCATCGGCCAACGCGAAGTAACGCGCGCTGGCGGAATGGCAACGTTCTACTACGTGTTCGTCATCGGTCAATCTCGCCAGCAGTTAACCCCGCTGTCATTTGACAACCCGTACGCCACCGCTGGATCGAATACGAAGTTCAACCTGCCTAACGTAGCGGGCGATGTACCTAACGACCACATCAATACGATTGCAACCATCGTAGATCGCATTGACGAAAACATCAACTCAATGTTCGGTACATCAATGGGCGTTGTGACTGGCGTACGTGTAATTGAAGCTGATGCGAAATTCGACGGCGTAGACGCGAACTCCAACGTACTGAAGCTGTTGGCCGATGCTGCTGAAATCATTGAAACGTACATTGAAAACGAAGCGGACATTTCAGGCTTCGACTGGTCGAACATGGCAGCGTTCGATACAGGCAATTCAGTGATCAATGACATCGACTACAAGCCTGAGCCACTTCACTCAGCAACTGGCATGCCGATTCATCGCCAACTGGTTCTGCGTACCAGCGGCCTTGAAAAGTCTTACGATGGTAGCACTGGCAATAAAGGCGGCGGTCTGCGTACGATTTCTGAAATCTCAGCATTCATCGATAGCCGCTATGGCCTAATCGAAGATCCGCGTGATCCGCAATGGTTACCAGTTGCAGTCATTTCCGACTTCAACACGCAGTGCGGCGGCAACATCTTACATCACATCTTGATTGGCGTTGCCAACATGGTGCAGTTGAAAGATGACCAACAGTTCCTTCCAGCACTTGACTGGCGCAAGAAAGATCCGTTCAACGATATTTCAATGTTCGGTAATCTGGCTCCAGAACCATTTGACATCAAGCAAGCTGGCCCGCTTGAAATCAGCTCTGCTGAAGAATTCTTCGCAGTTGGTCGTGCGGCATATGTGCCAAGCCTAGAAATTGCAATGGACGTATCGAACACCGATCGCCAAAGCTGGTTAGGCCCGATCTTCGCTGGCGCGGCGATTGTTGATTCCGAAGAATATGATTCTTGGATCAAAGCGGCAAACGTGGTGACTGGTAATAAGTTCGACCGCTACTTCTTCAATGAAAGTCAGCGCCCTGAAGATCGCATGATCGTATTGGACGACGACAACTTCCAGTTGGGCGCAACTTTCCGTGGCACCGATCAGGAACTTCACGATGCTCGCGAAGTCGGTCACTTGGCAGTTATCGCGCAGAACCCGCACGATCCTAAGAAAGTGCAGGAATACGACATTGCTACACTGGGTTACGCAATTGAACCTGCTGTTGCCCTTCGTACACAGTTGGACATCAAGACTGAAATCTGCGGCCGCATTAACGTGAATAGCTACATCCGTCGCTACACGTTCACTCCGAACTTCTTGATTGCGTTGTTCGAAGCTGCCAAAGCAAACCACATGATTGCGCCGCTTGATGGTGCAATGCGTAGCCCTAACGAAAACCGTCAGCTCATGGCTGACCTATATCGTCGCGGTGTAGAAGCGCGTGGTGTCCGTCGCGAGCCAGCACGCCAAGACTACGCTTACAACGTACGTCGCTACGATTAATCCAACCAATCAGCAATGATGAATTGTCGGAGTATCCTTCGGGATGCTTCGGCAACTTTAATTTTTTCGTGCCTATGCTTTAGGAGTCAAGCATGTTAGAAGCACCGTACGTGAATTTCAATAAAATGTTTCGGGATCTTCCAGTTGACCCAATCATTGCGAATCATTTACCCATCGCAACAAAACAAGATCGTGAACATTTAAACAGCCTGCTACTCACCAAGTACGATGGTGATAGCTTATCCAATGCACCACAATGTCAATGCGGTAACCTACACGGTAATAGTGACGTTGGTAAGGTGTGTGAGATTTGCGGTGACATCTGTGAAACCATGCTAAACCGTCCGGTATATCCAATGGTTTGGTTGGAAGTCCCATCCCTTATCAAGAAGTACATTCAACCAGCGGCATGGTTAGCAATGCACAGCATCATGAAAGTGGATGGTTGCCATGACTTAGTCTATTTAACGGATCGATCTTACGTTCCAACGAACGGTAAAGCATCGGTTCGCATCCGTCGATTGGAGGCGATGGGTGTACAACGGGGTATTAACTTCTTCTATGAAAATTATGCGGAAATCATGAGGAGTTATAGCGACGTTTGGGTAACGCGCAGTCGCAGCATCGCCAAAGAGGAATTCATGGCGTACACGGAAATGACCATCCGTGAAAAGGATACGGTCTTCTGCAACTATTTACCGATGCCAAGTCGCACAGGCTTCGTTTTAGAATCGAATGAAACGGGAAGTTATTTGGAGAAGTACATCCCGCAAGCAATCGATGCGTTGATGACCATCGTTTCAATTAACGGCACAGGAATTGAACATAACGAGAAAGCACAAGAGAAGCGTACAATCAAGGCGATCTCTAAGTTGGCACCGTTCTATCAAACCTATGTCCAGAAGATTGGTGGCGGTAAATACGGCCTAGCACGTAAGAACGTCATTTCATCCAAGATGAACTTCTCAGCACGTTCAGTGATTACCTCGATTACTGATCCGCACGAGTACGATGAACTTCATGTTCCTTGGACGTTGGCATTGTCTTTGTTCAGACAACATTTGACAAACTTACTCCTTCGCCGTCGCTTTTACCCAAGACAAATCTTCCAAATCTTCTTCTCATCGGCAAAGTCTTACGACCCGCTTATGGCTGAGTTGTTAGATGAGTTGATTCGTTTGGCTGGCCCTAAGGGAATTCCGGTATTGTTCCAACGAAACCCATCGTTGAAGCGACTATCAATGATGTACTTGTACATTAGGCAATTCATTAAGAACCCTCGGATTAATGCAACGCGACTAAGTGATCTTGTATTGCGTGGTTGTAATGCTGACTTCGATGGCGACCAGCTGAACAAATACCTACCCGTTGATAATGATCTACGTCGACGTTATCAGCGATTCGAAGTCCACAACGGCTTCTATGAACTGAAAGAGCCTTGGAAAATCTCAGACGATATGAATTTCCCAAATGCGGTGGCTCGATTATTGACCAACTATGTTTTAGATGGCGGCGTTCGGTCAGTCGAAAACTGATTTTGATGCCGCGACTTAATAGTATAGTGGAGGAAACACATGGCTATTAGAATCTCTGAAGTCTCGGAAGATGTTGCCTTGTACGGTCGAATGAACAGTGGTACAGTTGAATATATTCGCTCACGTGTTGAGCAAGGAATGAGTCAACTATCTACACGTGCAAGGCAGCGCTACGAGCGCATGCGTGATGATGTATTGCAGACTGTATCGGTCGGTCAAATGCATCGTCGTTTAGAAGCAGCAACGCGCATCACACGGTCAAAGTTCCGTGACGATTCAGTCCGTCGCATGATGGACATGGCAGATTTACAAAATCCGCCAGATCAAATGCTCAACTACTTAGCGGCGAATCCAGTTGTTCGCCGCCGTTGGCAAGCAAACCAATGCGATGGTTGGTCAGGCCGTTACGTTGACACTCATCCTGATACGATTGGTGAAGATCACTATTGGTATCGTCGCGTGACCCAAGGCGTGTACATGCCAACCGAAGATGGTACAAAACTTGAAGCTAACATTTACTTCGAGAAGCTGTTACCTGAAGATGAAGAATTGGACATCGATCGTCAGAATGACGTCCTTGAAAGTTGGCAAATGCTAACTGACTTCATCAACATCGGCCGCGATGACCCTACCTCTAAGTGGAATGCGTCGTTGAATTAATCAATGAGGGCCCGCGTGAAAGCGCGGGTTTATTTTTTATGCCTAATTTAGTCACTTTGTCGACATTGGGGATCGCTCAGAACCCACAAGAGGCCGCAATTCGCCTCTTGCAGTATTACAACGAGTCAAAGCCGGCCCAATCAACGACCTATCCTAACGGTGTACCCAGTCTTGCACTGCGCATCGTAGAGGACGGGAATGATCCTGATCGACTCATGCGGAATGTGCGAGATGACATCTCCCGCATCTTCAGTGATCATTTTGATAACGTGGAAATCGAAGCAACTACCGTGGACAATAATGACGGTACTTTCGACGTACACATTTCCGGAACTTATCAATATCGTGGACTGGGCTATAAGCTTAATGAAAACTACACGACCTCGTCGGAGAAATTGTAATGAAGAAGATTGTTTTATCCGGTACAGACCGCGCTGAATTTGAACTTGGTATTACGCAGAATCCAAGTGAAGTGACCAATGCGAACGGGTTCCGCATTTTAACGAAGCCTACAGAAGACGGCAAGTTCGCCTGCATCGGACTCGAACGTGTTGGCACTACCGGGACTTGGGAACTTTTCAACTCTGAAAGTTTCGTCAATCTAGCGAATGCTGTCCTTAACGACAACATTGATTCAGTGGACATCGAACTACTGAAGAAGCAAAACATCTTCTATCTTGAAATCCTCAAGAACGTTGAAGGTAATCCGTTCATGGGCTTAGAAGACCCGGCTGAAGAAATGGATAAAATCATTTCAGTCAACAACCCACGTATTGAAGAAAAGGCCTTCCTCCGAGACTATGCGATCTTCTTCTTACAACACTATCCAACGATGTGTGAGAAAGACCCGGACTATCCAGCCAAATATGCGGCAGCGATGAAGCGTTGGGGCGTTGAAGTAGCAAAGCTCAACTCGCCGGTTGATGTAGTTGATCGTAACACAGCTGGTACGACGGTACTGTTCACCATCCCTGCAATGATTTCCAGCGCAGACATCTTCAACAACTCCAAAGGGATGACGATTAATGAGATGACTCATGAAACCGCATTCTTAGCGCAAACGAATCCAGCAGGCGCAGAGGAATACTTAGAGCGTAAGTTGATCGAAAAGATCGAAATTATCTCTGAGAAAGAGCGTAAGGAAGTCGACCTTGCGAACGTTCGCGCGTTGGACGACATTCGCGAACGTTACAACCTACCGCGTTGGCTTCCAATAGTTGAAGATGGTGCTACGCCGCCGGCAGAAGAAGTTGCCGAATCTAAACCTACAACGACCACAGCAGGATTTGACTACGATGAAATGGGAGAGTTTTAAGACGGGGGAATGTGTCAGCGTACCTTTGGGTGATTTGCACACGCTCCACCCCGTAGTGCCGACGACGCAAATTCTCAATTGCTTAAACTTCGCAATTCCAGATTCGCCACAAACTGCCATGATTGACATGCTGTATTTCACTGGGGATTTAACTGAGCGCGTTCAGCAGTTCAGTTCCCCTGACGTACATTTGTTGATCCCTTACGTTCGGCACGTATTAACCATGGCGAAGAAGTACGGTATAAAGGTCAGAGTTTTAGAAGGGACACCATCCCACGATTGGAAGCAGAATCAAATCTTCAAATCACTCAACGATCCTGACCCGACCACTGGCAATCCGGGCATCGGGGCTGATCTGATGTATGTCGATCAGATTCACATTGAATACGTTGAAGATCACGGCATGCACGTTCTGTACATTCCTGATTTGCGTATTGATGCTGCCGACATTTGGAAAACGGTATTGCAGAAAATGCAAACTCTGAACATCGACATGGTTGACTATACGATTGTTCATGGCGCATTCCTGCATCAGTTGCCGCCTGCAGCAATTTCACCGTACACGCATGATCCTGACAACTATTGCAACATTACGCGATATCACATCTTTGCAAACCACATTCACATCCCATCAGTGTATCGTAACCTGTTGGCTGGTGGCTCGTTGGATTGTTTAAGGCATGGTGAGGAACATGCAAAAGGCTATATTCGTTCGTACGTTTCTCGTGAACGTACTTACCATGAATTCGTCCAGAACCCAATTAAGACACAATTTAAAACAATTGACTTGAGTGGATGTACGGCACGGGAATGTATCCGTAAAGTTAATGAGGTTTTAGAATACCGCGATCGGTTAGCATGTATTCGAATCCTTGCGGACAAATCGGATGAAGTTTATCAGTTAGGCGATAAGCTTAATTCAATATTCCCAAATGTAAAGTTTAGTTACGACAACCTAAATAAGACCAAAGTAAGTGCCCTAAGCACAGAGTCTCGCGAAGCATTAAAGACCCTGAGCAAAGTAACACTCACTAAGGAAAATCTAAAATCAGAACTCTTGGAGCACGTCGGTACCGTTGACCCTAAATTACAGGGCAGAGGTGAGATCATCCTCAACGAAGTTATCGATGCTAGAGATAAGAAGGAATAACCATGGCAGACGCAATCGATCGCGCATTAGGCGCATTTTCAATCAGTGCAGGCTCGGCCGCTGCACTGGCCACATTGGTTGAGACGGAAGGTAATCCTCGCCGTCGAGAAACCAACGCTGAATACGATGCGATTTACATTAACGTCGCAACGCTCGCTCGCAACGCGCAGGCTTCGCTTAACTCTGCCAATCAGGCAACAGTTATGCCGGCGAAGGTTGCTGAACTGGCCTTGGAAGACTTGCAACACATTTGCAACGTCGCTAAGGATGTCAAGTTAGCGATCGTGCTTTACCATACCGGTGATTTTGACCTTCGTAAGAATTACCCTATCGGCAATCATCGACTACCGTCAACAAACAAACAATTGTTTGCCAAAGACTATAGCGATAGCATGATCAGCAAGGTCATGGCAGCCTTCGCATCCGGTATTGAAGCGGACGTTTATCCGAAGCTTAAAGTTCAAATCACGAATAAGTTAGCGACTAGCGTGAGTAGTCAACATAAGAAGCCGATCTTCATGACCTCCTGCTATTTAGATTTAATCGAATCAAAAGCGGAAGCATTACTACAGTCGTACACGGGCGTTGTCATTCAAAAGCATGATTATTGGAAGCTGTTCAGTAAGAGCGCCCGCTTAAAAGAACGCGACTTGTCTCGAATTCCATTCAACCGCCTATTCATTCAAATCTTCGGCGATTCAAAATCATTCTACTCTCGCGGCTATAAAGAGTTAGAACGCATTCTTGATTTGGCTGAGAAGCGGGATTGGAATCAAACCACGACTAAAGATCGGGTACGAATGACCATGAAGAAAGAGGAGCTATGGAAAGAGGAGTACGACGAAGTTGAATTTTAACCCTTGATGATATGTTATGTGATGGGCAGTATCGCCTAAATTGGAGTTAATAACATGGTGTCAAAAACAGATGCTTTCCGTAGTGCAAAGCTAAAGCTGCAAGCAAAGCCGGTGTCGCAAGGTGATGGTACGCCATCGCTTTCATTGCAATTCTATGGCCCGAACGTAGGCTTCGCAGTGTATACCGCAAGCGAACGTGATACAGATCAGAAGAAGTGGATCAACGCTTCAATGGACTATTTCACGTTAGGGCAAATCTTTGAACTACTTCGTGGCTATGCGGGTTATGGCCATTTAGCTGGCCAGTTGCCGAAAAGTATTACCGTTGAAAACTACAACACGGTTAAGAACGATGACGGCAGCAAAAACCGTACGCTGGTATCGTTCACTGAATTCGGTATTGATGACAATGACATGATTTATCTCAAAGTCATTTCAGCAGATCAATCACGCCCAATGATCAACTTCCCGTTCCACAATGACTATTGGCATGTGTTCAAAGACACGTCAACCGGTCAACCATTAACGCCACAGCGCATGAGTCGTCTTGCAACACTGTCGACGATTAATGTGTGGTCGGACATGATTCCAGATGCAGTGTTCGAAGAATTCTGTAACGGTAAAGCTGCGGGCGCTGGTGTTAGCGATGGCGATGGTCAACAAGGTGGCGGTGGTGGCGGTGGCTGGAAACAGAACAACGGCGGCGGCGGTTGGAACGGTGGCCAGAAGAAGCAGTGGAACGGCGGCGGCAATAATAATGGCGGCGGCTGGAAGAAGCAATACAATAACAACGGCGGCGGTGGCGGCGGTTGGAAGCAAAATGGTGGTGGCGGTGGCTGGAAACAGAACAACGGCGGCGGCTACAACAATAATGGTGGAGGCAACAACCAAGGCGGGTATCAGCAGAATGGCGGCGGTAATGGCCAAGGCAACAACCAAGGTCAACAAGGTGGCGGTTCGCCGAGCCTAGACGACAACGTACCATTTTAAGTTAGCGATTGGCTGCGGATTACCGCAGCCAATCCCCGATTAAGTATCAATAGAAAAAATCATAGGCATATATTATCTAAGTGTAATGATTAGGACAATGGTTATGTTTAGTATTGTAGATTTGAACTATGTTAAGGTCGCTTACGATGCGCAAAACTTTGTAGTTTTTGAAGCGCAGTTTTATCAATCTACTGGGTTGGAAATGAGTAACCGACTCTTTTCAGAAATCAACGCATTCATCGATACGTTTTCAGATGGAAAGCGCCTTGAGATGTTTGAGTATTATAAGTCGGTACATGAATATCTGAGCATCGGTAGTAACACGGCAATGATCGAAGGCCCACTCACGGAACTGGTTGGCCAAATCTATAGCTTTGTGGAAGAAGATGATCTTCGTCGTTGGATGAGTAGTAATCGAACAATCCAATATCCATTAACAGTTAAGGATGATCACGATACCGAAGACCAAAATACGAGGGATCGAACATATACGCGTTCAGAATATTTCAAGCTTGCGGTGACGACAATCTGGACTCGGTTGATGGTTCCGATTTGGGGCATGTATATTCCAATCGTTGAAGCAGAGTCCGGTGCAGCGCGTAAGGAATATATGGCATTTCGAATCATGTCGAGAACACCATTACCCTACTGCGAAGCATTGGATCGCTTGTCTGCATACATCGAAGTTGTGGACGGTTACTCGAAGTTGGATAACATTAATACGGTAGCGATCACTGGGTCGCTGTCGTCAGCAGAAACATTATCATGGATTCTGCACACCACGATCATTCGCCGCATTTCATGCGGGCAGATTGATGCAGATAAAACCAAGGGGCATTTGGTATCTGCAGTGTGGAACTATGTCTGCTATCTCGTCAAAGGTTACGAGCAAAAGTTCGGCGACGTCATTCATCCGAAGAAACCTCCGGGTAATTCAGAGGAAGAAAAGCCAGTCATTGATCGCATTCGTTCATCACAGAAAGAATCGATTGGTGAGATGTCAATGTATGCAGTGTATCTAGGTCGCCGCAGTAATGTCATTGAAGACATTGACCCGACAGTTCCGCTAGAGTTGATTGAATCATTGATCACTGGCGAAGTTGGCCACGTTGAACACTTCCAACAAATTCTGGCGCAGTGGTGCCTATCTCCAGTGATGACGCCGTACGCGTTGGAGAATATTGTCACGCGACGTACCATGAAGGATAACGTGATCACCGACGAGAAAGGTAATGTCGTCCGGCTGAATCTCGAAGTCTTTGCCAAGTTGGTCAACAACCCAGTCAATGATGCACTTTTGATTTCCAGAACACTATTATGGCACTGGGGATTCAAAGAGTTAGCATTGATGATTACGGCTAAGCGCGAAGTTAACCATGACTTATTTGACATGGATTCCAACGATCGCATCCAAACCAAAACACTCCAAACATTAATGGAGAAGTTCCCACACGCTACGATTAAGAAAGGGGTAAATGACAGGCAACGGAATATTCCGTACGTTGCAGCTGTCGCAGTAGCGAAGTTAATCGGATATAGTGTTTGGCAGGTAGAATACCCTAAGAGCATGCGTGATGAAGTTAAACCTTACTTAGATGCCGGCGGCAAGCTCAGAGTCCCATCTGATCTTGCAGAACAGTTGGCGCTACTTACGGTGAAACTCATCGAAGTTAAGAAACAAATGAAATTGAACAGTGAGGCTACCCATGAACTATAATCAACCGCAACAAGACAACACTTACCACTTACTCGGAATGAAAATGCTGGAAACCCCAGCAACCGCACCGACGTTCCGTCGCAAGATGCAATCCAACATTACTGACCGTACAATTCGAATGTACGAAGATGCATCGCGTGGCGGGAAGATTCACAGTGAATCGTTGCTGGCATCAGTAGCCAACTCAGCATTGCACTATTCGAATGATTGCGAAGCAGTGTATCTGCCGGGCGGTTTTGGAGAAACGCGTTATCGCGTTGCAATCGAGTTCCTTGAAACACAAATGGGTTCGACTGAGAACATCAGTTACATCACCGGCTACACCGATCACATGGACTGTAGTAATGGTAATGGAGGCTTAGATTTCCCAGCCGAAATGCGTTTCTACTTCAACGAAATTCGTTCAGTGGCAACTCGCCGTGGCAATAATCTACGTGGCGCTACGACCCGTAGTGTGAAAGATACTTCACAAATCTTCAGTCGCATTGACGATGGTCGCACATCCAACGCATATCAGCAACCAGATACGCACCTCATGACTCCTGCAGTAGTGACGCAGACCATGCAGGCTAACGTACTACATCAAACGTTGGGTTTACAGCAACACGAGATTGAGATCAATGATTCGCGTACATCCATGATGATGCACAACAACTATCGTTCTCAAGGTAGTAACCGGGTACGTTCAACGTATTTGACGCGTGTTCTGGATGGCTATTCTCGTGCTCGCTTAGGCGATATCGGTAAACAACGCCAAGAGATCGGAATCTTGGCGGATGCAATTCACCACTCAGGTGATGCGAGCATTGCAAACTCACGCTTCTTTGAAATCCTGCTGGCCGATACCGACTACGACTTCAATGGCTATGTTACGTGGCGCGAACTAAAGCGGTGTTTCCCAGAAATCTTGGGTAGGGATTGTGACGTATCAGTACATCCAATGTCACAGGATCGACTACAGCGCTCTTTTGGCTTGGATAACATCACTCCGTGGAACGACAACTCATTGGAAACAATGATCTCCAACATCACGGTTGCTGGCATCCCTGCAATGATGCCAGATTTATTGTTGGAAGAAATCACGTTTAGTGCCAATAACGATACTGAGGATGGTAGCATCTTCGTGTTAATTGATAACTATGCGACGATGTACGACGACCTTAATCGTGATAAGGAATTGGAAACATTGGAGAACCGTATTCGCTATCACCTATATAGCGGATGTGATTTTGTCGACAATGTGATGTTCCATGTGCAGGGAACAATTTCGACACAATACGAATGCACCTTGGCAGTTTCAGTCGATGATGAAGAAGATCAGGTTTATCGTTATCCATCATTCGCAGCGGCATTAGACACTTCACTCGTGAGTACAAGTCAAGAAGACGTATACCACATCGCTGACGACATGCGTAAGCTGTTAGAAGTTACAGACTCCACAGCAGATTCGATGTACGAAGAATCCACACTATACATCCCATCATCCCCACGCCCACGCAATCGCGGCGGCATTTAGGAATAAGTAATGAAATTGACAACGCGTGAACAGGCACTCGAATTCTACCGGACGTTCCTCAAGTCACTCAATGTGACAGAAGACGAAAACGGATTTCTCTTACACAGCATTTCAAATCGTGCTGACCCGATCCCTTTGCTTGTTAAAGACAAGCAAGGCCCGGAAGGGGTAGATCGCCCATTGGTAATGCCGACTAAGGAAAACCTCCGTCGGCTAAGTGAGGAGAACTTGGTCGGCTTTAACCCACTGTCTGAAAGTACAGTGCGTGGCGAATCAGAAACATTCCGCAAGCTTAAGCGCTTGGTAACGTTCCGTATCAATCAACTCATGTTGGTATTGATGCAGAACCTTGCACGCTTATCCGTGTCTGGCGATGCGACCAGTAAATTAAACGCGAAACAGATTGAACTCGTTGCGGCGGCAATCGGGCCAGATTTACCAAAGGACGGCTTTGTAGCAAAGCTTAATCGTTCATACGCTGCGGCAGCAAGTGAGAAATCACAAATCATGCCAGTGACGATTTACATTAAGCGCGATGCTAAACAGCCGGGCAGTGCAGAAACATATAAGCGGGCTGCGACCGTTGCATTCCCTTACGCAGTTGAAGCCGCCAAGTTACCAAAGCAATTAGGCGGTGTTACATTTGCACAGTACGAACTGCGCATCATCAACAACATGCTGGATACAATTCTTCCGGGATTGAAAGACCAAGATGCGTATAGCTACTACGGTAATCCAGCAACCATCCCTAACTTCACAGCTTTGGCTCACGCATGGTATTCTGTTGCATCGATGTTGAATGAATCGCTCATCTTACTCGATGGCGAAGACCCAGACATCACGAAGATTGATCTATCGTGGTATTCTAAGCTGAACCAATTACCATCATGGGCAGGCGTTATCCCGCCACTTGAAGGAAACATTGGTGACGGTGAAGAAGATGTGCAGGAACGCATCGCGGCAAATCGACCTAAGCAAGCCCCAGTGGCACCGGTACGCGCTTCGACAGTCGCACCTGAACGCACCAGCCCACAATCAAGTGAGCCAGTGCGTCAGAAGATGGGTTCAGCAAGTCGTGATCGTCAAGAACGTCAGGATCATCGCAATGTACCAGTGCGTCGTCCAGTAGCTCAGCCTCGCCGCGGCAGTGAGCCGATGTACGAAGATGACGGCGTAGCAAACGGCAATGACCTATTACGTGAAATGCGTCGCCTCTCACAGCAACATACGCCACAACGCCGTGAATCTGGCCCACGTGACCCGTACGCTCGTCGTGATGGTCATCAGGGTCACGATGACGGTTACGGCTACGGCTACAATGGCGGTTACGGTGGCGGACGTGGCGGACGTGGCGGCATTTAAACCACAATCGGCCTAGTGGTTAAATACTGCGTTAATAAAGTATCAAAATACGTTGGGGACGGTACCAGTACCGTCTCTAACAATTTCTCACCTGTGAATTGATTGGGATGTTCCATCTCATTCAACCGCAACATGATCCACCAATAGCAGCGAGGTAACTTGGCAACGGCTGAGCAGACTTTGTAGAAGTCATATTCTGAAGTATGCATCTGACCTTTGGTGAGGGTAATCGTAGTCATGGAAATGTTGCGCAGGTCAACGGTATTTAACAGGTATGGGAATAGTGCTTCGAGCTCTCTGCGGAAAGCTTCTTTGAAGTATTCCGGGTTCCCATCACCATCTTGATTCGAATAAATAGAACCCATTTCTTTTTGCTCCAATTAGGGTAATTCATAAGATTTCAAGTATATATCATTACAATGATGATAGTTTAAGGAGTCCATCACATGACCAATGTTTGGGAGAAACATCAGAACATTGAAATGTCGCCGGAGCTACACGGCTTCCCATCGAAAATTCCATTCAGTGAAGGCGACTCACCATCGCGGCGCAACATGGTATTTTCTCAGATTTCACAGCACATCGGAATCGAAGGAGCAACCAACTCACGAATCCTTTCAGGTTCAGAACGGGAGTATGCCAAGTGGACGCATGGTGTTGTCATGCCATGTAACGGAATCATTCGTAAAGTAATTAACAAGTTTCCACCAATGCGGGGTAGAGATGCAGTTAATCCTTTAACGGTTGTGATCTATGAAGATATCGACAATCCGGGCTTTTTCGGACTGTTAGAAATCCCACACTACTTCAGCCTACATTATCAGTTCGGCTTCAAGTACAAACGTACCGATGCGTTGAATTATTCACGCGTTGGATCAACGGTCATTGAGAAAGGTACACCGTTGGCACAATCGCCGTCCATTGATAGTCGCGGTAATGCCATGATGGGTACTGAGTTAAACGTAGCGTTCATGACGCGCTACGAGGGCATTGAGGACGGTTGCGGCATCTGTGAAGATGTCCTACCACGTTTGACAACACGCTGTTACCAAAACATGACGGTGCAGTTCGGACGTAATCAATTCCCTTTGAACATGCACGGCAGTGAAGACCATTATCAAATCTTCCCAAACATCGGAGGCTTTGTTAAGTCGGACTGTCTAATCATGGCATTGCGCCGCAGTGACCCAATTCTCAATGCGGTGAATGCAGACCCTGCAAGCCTGCGAGAGTTAGACCACATGGATACGCCTTACGTGTCAGCACAGCCTAATGCGCGTATTTTGGACATTGATGTAATTCACACGAATGTGCGTAATAGTTCCATGCTGACTGGTATGGATGTTCAGCTGCAACAATATGCGGATCGAACGCTGGGCTTTTATCAAGCGATCGAAAACGAATACCTTGCAATTAAGCGCGAAGTTAAGAATGCGCGCGTGGATGCAGACTTCAACCGACTGCTACGCTTAGGTTATGCCCTACGTGAAAATCAGAAGATGAAGACCAGTCAGATTCTCGCTCGTCCAAAGACGCCGTTGGATGAATGGACTGTTACTTTCCGTTTAGAGTATCTGCTGTCGGCAATTGATGGTTCTAAATCAACAGATTTACATGGCGGTAAATTTGTATTCACGAAGATTCTTAAGCCGGAACAAATGCCGGTTGATGAATATGGTGTTCGTGCAGACATGGTGCTCTTGGATGAAGCATCTTCTAACCGAATGAACGTTGGACGAGATCACGCACAAGCAGTTGGGGTTTGTGGTCTTCGCACCGAAATTCGTTGGAAGGATGAATATGGTGATCGCACATTGACGGATGCTGAAATCGACAAAGAGTTCAACCTCCTTTGCAAAATGTACGACGCAGTTGATCCAGCATTCCATGAAAACGTTCGCCTTAATGCAACGCCGCGTAAGCACGTTGAAACAGCGATGAATGAGAAAATCTACGTGGGTCGCCGTTACGACACCGGTCGTCCACCCGTCGATATGTTGGAGAAACTCGATGAAGATTTCGATTTCGATGGCACGCGCGTTACCTATCAGAACTACGATGGTGAGACCGTCCAATCAACCAACAAGGTTTTGATCGCGCCACTCGACTTCATCATGCTTGATAAGGTCGCAGATGTGGCAGCTGCAACATCGTCGGCAAGAATGCAACATTTTAATACGCCGGCAAACTTATCATCTAACGACAAGATCACCACGCCATACCGCGATAATGCAACGCGGATCATGGGTGAGGTTGAAGGGATGATGGTATTGGGTACGACGGAAGAAGGAACTTACGCAGAAACCCTAGATCAAACAACGAATGCAATATCTCACACTGAGGTATGTTTCAGCTTATTGGAAGCGGAAAATCCAATGGATATCGAGAAAGCAGTTGATCGCAATCAAATCCCACTGACGGGCGGTCGACCACAAGCCGTTCTAAGCCACATGATCCAATGTTCAGGATTAGACATGAAGTATAGGGAGGAAGAATAATGGGGAATATGGTTGTTGCCCGTGATTTACTGGAGCTTCCACCAGAAGCATTATGGGGGATGTGTGACGGCATCTCTCGTGTGAAGTTCGATGACGGGGAAATTAACATCATTCCGCGGCTATTACCAATCAGCCGTTATATGTGGATTTATCAGGAACTTTATCCTGAGACGCCACTCACGATTGATTCAATGTTGCAGGACGTGTACGTTAAACCGGACTCGTGTCAGGACATATTAAATATCGGCCTATGGGATTGTTACTACGCGACTGGAGAACGCGATTCACACTTCCGGGAACATTTGGCGCGTACAGGATTGAAGCAACTCAATCTCCTGTACAATCATTCCGCCAAGTATTGCATGGCATCTGCACGTGGTGCCAGCGCAATGGATTATCTGCGACTCATTCGCCATCCGAAGATTGCCGCTGTCCGGCATGAGATCAAGACGAACATGAAGTTGACGCCACGTCGACTGATTCAACTCTACGATGAAGCGAAGAAGATCATCTTAACCGACACCGAATTAGACAACTGCCCACTGTGCATTGGGGTGCGTTGCAAATCCATGAAAATTGATCAGCTTATTCAGGTGGTCATTGCTCGTGGGTTTGGTTCTGATGTCGATGGTGTGATCTTTAAGGACTTGGTACGGGATGCATACTTCGATGGCATTAGAACGCTCAACGGAGTGCTCGTAGATGCGTGCTCCTCGTCACGTGCGATCTTCTATCAGAAGAAGCCTACCCAAGACTCAGAATATCTAAACCGTCGTCTACGGATCAATGGTGCGTATCTGAAGAACATTCACTATGTTGATTGTGGTACGGATATTGTGGTGGATACTGCCGTAACGAAATCTAACTTGCCTGACTTGGCTGGGAAGTATTATCGTGAAGACGGCGCATGGAAAGTCATCCGTAAAACATCCAAGGAATTGATTGGCAGGATTATCCCACGCCGTAGTAACTTCTCGTGTATTCATCCTGATCGTGCGGGATTATGTTCGAAGTGTTACGGGGACATTGCACTGTCAATTCCACACACGACCAACTTGGGCGTGGTATCAACGACGACGGTTCTATCGGTATTGGTGCAGTTGTTGCTATCGGCAAAGCACATCATCCTGTCCTCCGTTGGCGACGTTGGTAATTTACGGGATACTGAAGCTGCACATTGGATGTACGTCGAAGCAACCAATCCGCTGGCCAGCTCAATCTACCTCAAAGAGATTTTCAAGGAGAAGAAGGTTACGCTTACGATTCGTTCTAATGAAGCGAAGATGTTGGCTGACCTTAAACAAATTGAAGATTTAGATGAGATCAGCTCAGTGCGGATGACGTCCATCTGTACGTTGTTGTTCAGCATCAAAGGGGAGAACGTGGATGACTACGTTGATGAGTTCGCGCTCATTGACATCGGCACGCCAGATACGCCATTCTCACTTAGCACTGAGATGTTGAAGTACATCGTAAAACACGGCTACGAAGTGGACGAATATGGTAACTATAACGTCGACATGAGCCAGTGGGACACTGAGCAACCATTCATGGATGTTCCAGTGACACAATCTTCAATTCCACTATTCATTGCATCTGTTGACCGCTTCATCACTTCAAGTTCTGAAATCAAGGGCGTAACCAAGTCTGAGGTTAAAGAACAAGAAGCAGCGAAGGATGAAGATAAGAAGCGATCTGAAGTAAACATTAAGGAATACATTCGTGCCAAAGGAGGTAAGAAGGTACGGAACAAAACCTTATTCCCACGCATTACGGATTTCGACGATCCAATGCAAGCAACAAATGCGTTGTATGAAGTAATCTCTAAGCGCCTGTCGGTAAACATCACGCACTTAGAAGCAATGGTATTGGCATTGACCGCAAGCGATCCTGAGAACGCTGACTATCGACTGCCACTCGATCGTCGTAATGCTGAAATCATTAGTTACCCACATGCAATGCGCTATCGTTCAATCTCAGCGTTACTTGCCTTTGAAAAGCAAGCCACTGAGTTGTACGACATTAGTAACCGCTTAGTAAAACATCGTGCACATCATCCGTACGATGAGCTGTTTAAACACTTACGATAACCAACCCACACACATCCGACAGCCTAATCAACTGTCGGATTTTGAGAGTAAACTCATGATTAAAATTGAAATCGACTTCAAAATCACTAAGCGCTTAATTGAACTATTTGCAGAGTCAACTGCATGTAAATTTGTAGGCGATCCAAATAACCTACGTGGGGAAGACTGGGCACGTGAAGAATTAGAACGTGTAGCAGATACCAAAATGTGGCATGGGTTCCAGCGCCTTGGAATTATGAAGATTTATTACGGGGATGAATTGGCAGGGTGGGCAATGCCGCGAATCATCACGCCAGCAGAATACGATAAGTTAATGCTTCCACCGGAAGTATCTGACATTCATCGCATCGGTACAATCTATATTACGCCAGAACATCGAGGCAAAGGCATCGCGCGCACTGCGATGCAGTTGTATACTCATATGCGACCACATCAAGTGTGGTTAGCTGATCCTGATAACTTCGGGTCACAACACACCGCATTGTCCAGCGGCCTTAAGCGCACTGGACAGATTTATATTGGGGAAGATAAATCATGGAAACATGAGCCGTTTGAAGGTCATATTTCATCACGAATCATTTATAGCTTAATCCAATAATCGTCATAGTGACCATTGTACTGCCCTAGGGCAGTACAATGGCATTATTAACATTACTTTTATTTTTTGGCTTTTAAGGCGGCGATCATGGTGTCGCGAGAAGCAGGGTCAATTTTGTTCTGAGCGATCATCTCATCAATCATTCTGATTTGCCTATTCAGCTCATTGGTTTCCGACTCAACTTCCTTCAACGCCAACTCCAACTGATATTCAACCATGTATCGTGGCTGATTGACGAACTCCGTCCATGATAACCCGAACTTATCTTTGATTTTAAAGATGCGGTAATCGCGTAAGCGCTTTGGCAACGGCCCACATTGCCAATGGCCCTCTCTATTCGTCATCGCAATAAGATCGTGATGTGTACCTTGGATTTTATTCGGATCTTCTAAGTTGAAGATTTTGGTATAGAGTTCACGCATAACCACTTGCCGATGGAAGCCGTTCTTGAAAACGACACCATCGGTGTGGCAACGGTCAACGAACTCCAGAAGAACCTTGAGAATATCAACGTCACTTCCGAAGCCGTCACTCGCTACATGGTCATTGCCGACTAACGTGCCGTAGGATTCAACGGATGTAGCATCCGCGTGTTCTCCAGTCGACGGGCCATCAATACTAAAAAACATTTAATCGGATCAAGTGGGATGATTGTTTCGACATCTTCCGTCATGTACTTCTCATCACCAACGTCGTAGCCGCCTTGGCACTTCGGACACTTAACAGCAGGGTAGCCGATAATTGCCGCAGTACGATCAGACATGAACTTCTTCACTGCTTCGTAGAGCTCTTTAGTGATAACTTCATCAGAAGACACTTCTTCACACCACAATTCAATGTCAGGAAGTTCATCTGACCAACCTGTAGTTTCTTCGCCAAGATCAGCGCCGTCACCAACTGGCGCTTCGACCTTAGTGATCCAAGGAATGTATTCGCGTAACTGAGTTTCTTCCATACCGCGCATGAGGTAGGTATAGCGACGTTGCTCAGCGACGTTATTGCCGCGACCAGACTTCGACAACGATCCATCAATAGCAAGTGTCACATCTTCAACCCAACGACGTGCAGCAAACAGTGAATGTGCAGCAGTAGGTACGGTGAGTGTAACGCGCGTGCCGTCACTTAACGTGACGACTTCATTGATTGTTTCACGACGAGATTCACGATACTTCTTCAGTTCTTCTGGCGTACGCTGTGCGCGATAATCAGAAATGAACTCAAGTTGTTCAGGGGTGAACTTGTCGCGATCCAGCCAACCCATGTTAGAGATCATGGCCCAAACTTCAGACACGTGACTACATTTAGATGGGTCGACCATGCAAGGAATACGCACTGGATAGCCTTTAACGTATTGCGCAGCACAGAAACCCCAAACCAGAATCGGGATGTCTAAGCCATCAATGTATTGCAGGATGTTTTCCGGAGAATAGCCCGCAACGTTAATGTCAGTGATGTGTTCAATACAGAAGTCCAACACGTCTTGCTGTTCGTAACCTGAACGTGCAGAAAGCATTAAACCGTTGGTATCGCGGCCAACTGAGATGCGACGTTCAGCACGCTCAGTATCAAATGCCAGCCAACGTAAGTCTTTTGCTGGCTTAACAGCAACCCAAATGCCAGTGTGTGGTAATGGGAACATGAGTTCAGTGCCGTCAGAACCACGACGACGACGAACTACGGTAATGAATGACTTGCCCGTAAGCTTAGTCTTACCTTGCATGCGTTTAACTTCACCATCACGCGGAGCAATACCAATCGAAGCGATGTTTCCTGCAAGCGTTGTGTATTTAAACGACTGAGCAAAGCTACCATATTCGTTTGCACGAGCATATGGGTAATCGTGTGGAATGGCAGTGTACTGTGCATCGTCTACGGCTGTTGCCCAATCACGCGCATGCGGCATGTCATCTTGGTCAATAGGTTTCCAAGCATCGACATCGGCTTCTGGCGAATCGGGGTGGTGTGGTGCTAAACCAATCCAGTCGGTACGTTTCTTTTGCTCCTCACTTAAAGGGCGAAATACCGCACGTTTAGGGTTGACTTCGTAAATAGCCTTGCGTTTAGGGCTATCATTGCCGGCCTCAGTCGCCGGCACTTTGTTTTCTTCGTTCTGACTCACACTTGCTCTCCTACAGTAAATGATTCATCGAAGCTGTGGATGAAGTCCTCAAGTTCCATGAGGTTAATCCGATCATCTTCGCTGGCGTATTTGTTAATTTCACACTGTACATCGTAAAGCGGCTTATAAATATTAGTGTCAATGGTCAGCTGTTCATCGCTGAAGTCTGCGAGTAAGCCCATTGCATCACCGCTAATGTCACCACCGTTTTTGTGCATCGCATCGATGAGTTCAGCGTAGCCGTTCAAGCGAACACCCAATGCACTCACCGCTGCGGCAGCGCCAGTCAATAGGCTCGAAACATAGCGGCCATCAATCTGACCCACATATTTGCGCGTCTTGGCAAGCATTGAACCGACCTGATCAGCAGCGCGCACTTCGACATCACGGGCTTTTTGTTGTAGGGCTAATAGTTCTTTAAGTGAACCATGATTGGTATGTTCTCTGCGAATTTCTGCAGAGGTACGGTAGACTTTATTCGCCCCATTGCGACGTTTATTTGAACGAGCCATAACTTATCCTTAATCTGATTAATAATACATCACCATAAACTAATATGAGCACATCATTAATGGAGTTGCAAATGCACGTTTTACAACCCTTTCTTGTCCAGTGTGTGCCAGATGATGTGCATCCGCTGTATAACGGTGCGGTTGATTTATTAGTCACGTACCAACATACGACAGCGTACAATGCACTCATTGAACTCACTGCCGAACAAGCTTCACCTTACGCCCCATATCATCGTGACACGGTGAATGGAATCCTCATAGAATCTCTGGGCGAAATCATCCACGATCATGGAATTATTGCGTCAGGAACATTGGCGCAGTTGGTTCAGTTGGGACTGTCATTTAAACAACTCACTGAATCACCAGATTTGGATAGCATTGACAATGCACTTCAAGCATTCTCAGATCACCCACATGACTGCATGCAACGCGTATTAGAAGCGCACGGTGGCTTGAATGAATGGCGCTTCGCTGAAGTAGTACAGTTGGTTACACCGAGTTGTATTGGCCGCTTAGAAGCGCATGCACAGCGTACGATGGAACTACTTGAGCAGCAAATTTCGGCGAATGACGAGTTGCCTGAAATCGACCCTGAACTCGCAGAACAGAAACGGCAATGGTTGATCAAATACAAAGATCATCCAGACATGCAAATTGTCATGAACTATGTACGTGAAACGCAGTGCGCATTGGGCCATCACGAACTCCACCTCGTTGATGAACTGCGCGAACAGATTGTCCCGCTCTGTCCGGGACAGCCTAAGGTTGCAGCAGCGACGTTAATTGGACTCGTGGTGCTGAGTAGCGTTAGCATGTCTAGCGTATATGCCATTGCCCCTACGCTTGTGTCTGAGTTCTGGGATGACGTAACGTTCAACATTGCCGTCGGTAGCTTCGTGAGCGAGTTTAGTGCGGAGGATACCCATGAATAAGGTCGACTATTTTAAGGCGGCGATCAAATCCAAGGCCTACTTGGAGAAAGAATGGGTGCTTGGCATTTTCACGCGCGTCGTGGATGGTATGCCAAAGTCCAACAATGTGAATCTGGACTTGCAGAACGTCAATGGGCCAATTTACCCCTATCGGCTATTCGACGTGTTGGATGACCAATCGTGTTGGCACTATTACGATCCGGAAGAACCTTCCAAACTCAAAAAGCTTGTAGGTTCAAATCGCATGGAACCAATCTATGCGGGGAATGAATACGTTGAATTAGTGCCGGGTGACTTGAAGTGTGTCGACCGAATTGTGAAGACGCGCTATTACACCTGCGTTATTAATTGCTGTGTTCTCGAATGGCCTTTTGAGGGCAAGTTAAAATACTCTCAGAAGAAGTTCGGTGGCTGGTTAGATAAGTTGGTGGGTAAGAACGCTTTCCTCGGTACAGACGCATCCAAGAACACCACTGGGCAAATCACAGTACCTGAGATCATCAAATACCATGAGGCACTCACATTCATTCGCGGCTTTACGCAGATCGCAACCACTTCCGTAACGGCGAAGTCACTTATCCCGAATAAGAAAGTGCGCGCACTACGTGATAAACTCTTGGCTGAAAACAAAGACAAGCTCCACGACCCAACGGTCATTGTTGACATCATGCAACAGCTCGAAGCATTAGATCGAGCTGAACTCGCAGATGATAAGTCGAATGCTTTCTATTCTGTGAAGAATGGCGCATACAGCGTTAAGCGAATGAAGGTGATGAACTTCTACGGTACTGAGTCTGGCTTTGGTGAGATGGACGATAAGCCAACCACATTCACCATGTCGTTGGATGAAAAGCTTCCGCTGAATGAATTGCCAGCAACGATCGACACCGCACGATTTGGCTCATATTCACGTGGCCTGTTGACCGCTCTGGGCGGTGCAAAAGTTAAGTACGCCGCACGTATTTTCCAGAACTCCAGAATCGTTATGGATGACTGCGGAACGACCCAAGGTTCATTGTGGACGCTACATCCCGATAACGTAGATCAGTTAGATAGTCGCTATCGAATCAATGAACAGCGTAAACCTGAGTTAATTACTGCTGAATTTATGAAGGCGAACATGGGTAAACGAATCGAGGTTCGTACCCCAACGTTGTGTATGGCGGAATCCCCGTCATTCTGTTCCAAGTGCCTTGACAAATATCTTGCATTACGTCCAAACGGATTGTACCTAGCGCCAATGGATGTGAGTAGTGCATTCATGGGTGCATCAATGGGTGCAATGCATGGTAAGGTCATGGCGACAAATCGTTTAACATTAGAAGTAGCATTTGGATATTAAGGAGTCCATCATGGCAAAACCAACACGCGCTCGCAATACAACCGCTAAGAAAGCGACAGAGCCAACGGTTAATCCAACCACCACCCAAGTCGTAGATGATTCAGTTGCACAAGGCGCTCCTGAAGTTCAACCTGCGACCCCTGCACCAGTTGACATGGCGGCAGAAACGCAGATGACTGCTCGTGGCATCGCGAACTTCCAACCTGATCCATCGCCAGCAATGCAACGTGCAGCGAAGGCAATGGAAACAACGAACCAGCTGAAAGAGCAAGTCGAGCAAGTCGAAAATGCTTCTGAAAACCCAGCGCTGGATAAAATCTTAGGTAAACCTACAGGTCTTCCTACGCCCTCTCCAGATCGCCCAGAAGTCTACAACTTAGTTGACCGTACACTTCAACCATTCGTTGAAGGCATGATGCCAACGACCAATACGTCAGATCAGAAAGCGGCAGACCTGCACTATTCCATGTTTACGTTGATTAAGCACTTACTCAACGTCGGCGGTAATGAAATGAAGGTCGGCGTCCCGTACCTATTCTCCTACTACCGTAAATACAAGGGCAGCGTATTCCATCCACAGAACCACCACCGTGGCGTGGGATTAATGCGCGGCAGTGAAGCAGACATCGACTTCTACCGTAACCTGAGTCGTTTACTTGTAGACATCTCACATCCGGACTCAGCCGTGCTGGTACTGCAACGTACTGACATCTCACGCTTCCGCACCCTGACGCTGAACATCGCATCGCCAGCAGCGCAACGCATGTCAGAAAACCTAATCACTCTAATCTCACGCGTACACGCAAAATAAACCCTAGAGTAGTACAGCGGCATTGCGCCGCTGTACTACTCGTATTATGTCGCTTGTTTAAGATACTCTTTATAGTCGATTAACAATTTGTCCAGTGAAGGCAAGTTCAATCCAGTGACGCAGAGTTCAACCGCATTAACTTCACCAGAGGATAGATTGATGCCCCATTCACGAACCTGTTCTTCCGTCATGCCACGGATATTGATGGTACGTTCACGATACGTCGTTTCCTTTGACACACCAAGGAGCTGACCTACGGTTGGGTAAGTACGAATAACGTCGGCATCGAATACGTGCGCAAAGATTTGTGAAATGATGGTTGGAATACCTTTGATGACCCTCAGACCGCATTGTTCAACGTTGTATGTTGGCAATGCAACAATCCAATCATCGACATCGGGTAACAGTCGATCAATGGCAGTTTCCATACTGTTGCTGACGCAACTCATCACCCATCCCCGCGCAAGCACGAAGTAGTGTAGAGCATCGGCCAAACCTTTAGGCATGGAAGTCAATGATTTTAAATCCGTATAGCCGATGTCCTCGACCAAGCTAATGCCCACATCGCCCGTTTCCTCATCGAGAATCTCTAAGCCAACACCATCCCAAAGCGCATAAGCGCAATAGTCAGCACGATGCTTCGGCGTCTTCTGCATGATGCGGTGCCATTCTGCGGTACTGACGTTCTTAACATCGAACTTCAACTTGTTCAACTTGCAGTGACGATCCATGCAGGCATCTAAGCCCACGGACATCATCCCATCTGATTTACGACGCTGATAATAGTAGAGCATGCCATCAATCCATTGGAATGATGCAGGACAGTCTACGTTGTGCCAGCGCTCACAGTTCTTTAATTTGAACACTTTCCCTTTACGGTTCTTGCGTTCTTTTTTACCCTCTTTCCATTCGAAATGACGGTAAGCTTCAGGAACGCTTGGGTCGCAGAATACATCAGCAAGATTGTAGCATTCGTACTCCAACCACTCGATCATCTTCGGCATATCGAACGAGATGTTCCAGACGTTCACAAAGTCAGGCTTCCATTCATGTAATCGGCCAATCACATGCGCAACGATTTGTCCCGGACTATCCAAGATTACGACTTCAACTTTAATCTTACGCTCGCGAACATAGTCCCCAATGTTGCGCTCAATGGCCTCATGTACCTTTTGTACGAAGTGTACCGGATCTTCACCATCTAACCACTTCTTATTGATGGCAAGGCATGCACGATCTTTAAAGGATACTTCAGCAATGATTGGTTCCCCCGTTCCCCAGATCATGTCTGTCTCTAAATCGAGCGTAGCCATTGATGATAGTGAACGGCGACATTCAGGGTAGGTATTGCGATAGCGTTGACGAATCAATGACATCGGCGAGATGTCAGCGCCGTGTACGAAGTTGGTGTCTGCTAAAGTACGCAAATCACGCTGCCCCGAATACTTGCGAAGTTTTAATGCGATTTCATCCGCTAAGGCATATTGCGGTGCGGCATATTCATTACATTGTTCGATCTCAACCCACTCAAGTTTATCCGTGTGGTTGCGATAGCGTTCTTGCGTAATCCAATATTTTCTTGGGTGGTCAAAGAGTTGACGTGTATTAATTAACTTACGCCCATCTTTGAGATGAATGTATTCTTTCAGGAACAGCATGTCAGACTGTCCGTCGAAACGTTTAGTGTAAAAAGCATGTTGACATTCGTAGCCAATGACGTCTTCTTTGTTATATGGGGTTTTATCGGCGTATTGGTGTAAGTGATTTGTATCCATGAGTATTCCTCCGCGTTCATCTAATAGAGAACATCTTTCAATATACGAGTTACGACGCTTTATGCTATGTGATAGATTAGGCTAACATGGGTACGGATTATGAATAAACAATTACTGGATGGTCTAAACGCCATCAAATATCAGGGCACTGCCCTGTTCGACAATTTGGTTGAAATCGTTGATCAACTCATCGAGAAAGACCAATTCACACAGAAAGGGTTTGAGAAGTCACGCTTCTTTACGATCATTAAAGACCGTACTGGACTGGCAGCGAATCCGGAGATCGTCCCATCACCATCGGCCAATGCCGCGGTAATGCCCCCTTACTTAAACCCGAACCATTCGTTCTTTAATACATTCCAACGCGGAATGGCACGTCAATATTTCGATGAAGACTTCCGCAAAATCCAAGGCGATAAGACTTCCACGATTGATTATGCAACGGGAACAGTGTCTGGCTTCTACACCGAAATGCCGGGAACCATTTACGTCTTTACTGGTCTAGTGTCCTCCGGCTTAAACTCCAAAGAGATTGTATCAGTCATCCTGCACGAGTATGGTCACTTATGGGGCTTCTTCGCCGGTATTCATAGTCGCTTCCATGACATGAGCGTAATGTCCCGTGCGATTGCTGAAGCGAATGGGATTAAGGACAAGTATAAACGTCGTGACGTATTGACCTATGCATTGAAGAAGGTGGACATTGAAGTTGTTGATCCAGACGGCTTGACCTCTGAAGCAATGGAAGAAGCGGACAGCGTAGACGCAATCGCATGGGGTGCTTACATTGACGGTTCAGTTCACCGCAACCGCCTGTATGGTGATGTGGAATATAACTGGCGTGCGAATGAGCAGTTGGCTGACCAGTTTGCAACCATGCACGGTGCTGGCCCGTACTTAGCTTCTGCATTACGCAAGATTCATGATTCGCCATTTGATAAGAACACCGCGAGTCGTGGCGGTTTCATCTTCACGGAAGTCATCAAGACATTATACTTGTTGTTCCCACCGACCGGTGCGTTCATTCTGTTGTACTTGTTCTGTGATGATGTCCCAATGACATACGACGGTTTACCAAAGCGCCTTAAACTCATGCGCCAGAACCTGATTGGGGAAGTGTCAGCAAACTTCAACAACCCACAAATGGTGAAGCGTCTTAAAGAAGACATGGAATTTATCCAGCAAGTTGAGCGTAGTATTTACGATCGCAAGACATTGTATGATTATATTCAAGGTGCAATCGTACCCCGCATTCGTCGCCTCAACAAACAAGAGAAGAAGAATGTCGTGATTGAAGACTTGATCCATAACGACCTTTTCCTCGCAGCCCTGCAAATGAAACAATAGTGGAGTAATTCAAATGTCAAAACACATCGATGAAATTGCCGAAAGTTTACGCGATCTAATCCGTGACCAATTGAGTAACTGTACAGTCAATGTGACTAACAGTGTGGTCATTCAAACCATCGGCACCGCCATTTCATATGCGATTCCTTTACCGGCCGCAGAAGTGACTGAGATGTCCCCTGAAGATCACTTCAATTCATTCCACCGCTACGCTGTGATTAAACTCATCGAAGCGATCAATGAAGAACTCACCGTGGATACGCCGCAAATCTTACGCGTCGCCGTACAACTTTGGCTATTCCGCTATCGCATTGCCTTTACCCCAGTTGCAATCAACGGTATCTTGAACGTGCTGGCCAATGCGGATAACATCTACCCTGAATTCGTTCAGCAAGGCGTTGCAGAGTTCCAGAAATCAGCAGGTAAACAAGCCTCCACCCAAGAACAGTTTAACGATTGCACGAACGCGATCTTTAACTCCGTAGCCAAACACCTCAACCAAAAGGATTAAGTCATGACATTTGAAAGAACTCCAATTGCGCGGGCGGTAGAAGATGCGAATGACGATCCAGATCGCATCTTAGAAGAACTCGATCGCCACATGGACGATGCTGAGCTATTGTCTAAGCGTGAACTCATTCTTGGTATCGTTGAAGGTAACATTAATGAGAATGGCACCGTATCACAATACGACATCGCTCGCATTAACGAAGTGATCACAGATAAAGTCAATCTACGTGGCTTAGGTTCAGATGAACAGGTTGCGGGCGCACTGAACGCCATCGGTGAAAACAAAGCGGGTATCTTCCGTCTGGTTATTGGTCTTCTGATGGGTATTGCCGGCATCAGTCTGATGGTGTATAGCTTCATTCAGCAGAACAAAGACCATGATAAGACAATCCAGTCTATCCGTGATTCTACCGAAGCCATCAAGAAAAACGCACTGTCATTCAAGACGGTTACGATCTCTGCGTCGACTAAGCCAGTAATTACTGAAGAAGTAATTAAACTCTACGGTCAGATCAAAGACCTGTGGTGGCAGATTGTAGGCGAGGGTGCGACTGAACTACCCGTTCGTCCGGAAGAATTCCTGAAGAATACCCCTTACCCGTGGAATCAAAAGACCAAATCGGTTAGCAACATCGTCATGACGCAAATATGGCGCGGTGAAACTGGTAAGCTGCGTGAGTTAAGTAAAGGTGTAGAAATCATCACACGTGATTTGGCTAAATGTACCGATAAGGTAGAGAAGTGGTTTGATGACTTTACAGGCCATCTAACTAAGGGCGAACCGTTACCGTCCAACTTCCCAGCCTTGGAAGAAATGTTGTACATTAAAAACCCGTTTGGCGATAAAGGGCAGATTCTCTCGAGCCTTACCGCAAGCGTCCTGTCCCGAAGCCAGCAAGCATGGCCGTTACGCTACAAAGAATCTGAACTCTTACCAACGGGCGAGTCAGCACTGGCCAACTTCAAAACCGCTCGTGATTTTAATCTCATTCTAAAGGGTGATGGTACATACATTGCGGATGCATGTATTCATGCGATGGACATGGGCAGCAAATGTGCGGATGACATTAAGCGCCTTGGCGAAATGTCAACGAAGATGGCTTCACGCCTTAAAGTCATGGAAGATAAAGCTAAGGACAGCCTTAGCAAACTTCAGGGGATGGAGCGTGGTGACTATACGGTTGGTCTGAGAAAGATCAATGGACAGATTGGCGACCTTAACAAGCTGAACGAGGCCATCGACCGTACGGTAATCAACGGCATCAGAGTAGCTAAGCACGTCGAAAAATTCCTTGCGCAGTCGAAGCACTACGATGATCTCGTAAGCAAAATGCGTTACAAGGCAATGGTTGCCGGTGGTGAGGCTGAAGCTGCCGCTGGGAACAACAGCTTTAATCTTCCGGGCTTGAACGAGTTTACGGGCGATACCGGTGGCGTCCATCAGTTAGTCCCACAACAGAAGCCGTTCCAAACGTCCGAAACCTTGAGTCAAGACGATATGCCAACCGCGATCATTACACATGAAGATGAACGTGTACTTGATCAATATGTTCGGGATATTGACTTCGAACTTGAATCCGTGGACAAGCTGCAGGCGATTGCTGATCGTTTACATGAGTCGGGTACGATCTCACGCTCTGATGTGGCTGAGATTGAGCAAGCTGCGCCGGGCCTAATGGCATTGCTTCCAGATCAACCAAACTTCACCTTCCGTCAATCTACGGTGGGTTACGAAGCTGGCCTGAATGCTATCGGCAATCACATTTCAGCGAAGGGCGGCATCATCGCTGCCATCATCGCTGCCATTGCTGCGGTGGTTGGATTCATTCTTACCAAAATCTTCGGTGGTGGCAATGGTTCCGGTAAGGAGTCAGCGGGCATTCCAACCCCTGCGCCAGAAGTCGTATCCTCAAACGAACAAAGCAAAGCCAACGCGAATAAGATTGTTAATGACGCGAAGGCTCGTCAGCGTGAAGAAGGTGAGAGCAAACGTAAGGATGAGTTGCGTCAGCAAGAGCAGAAGGCCGCTCGTCTGGCAGATGAAGCGCGTAATGCGGCAACTGAAGAACGTAAACGTCAGGCTGCCGTGGAGTTAAAAGCGCTGGAGGAGAAGCGTAAAGCATTTGAAGCAGCCAATGATAAGAAAGCGCGTGAAGATCGCATTGCATCACCATCCACAGCATCTGATCGCATTGGCAGCGGGTCTGAGACTCTAAAGGCACTCATCTTCTCAGTTGATAAGACGGATGCACATTTACCAGAATCGGTATTGAACATCTATCGTCAGATTGTGATTAAGCTTCTACGTTACGGTTCCAAAGACGCGACGATCGCAAACCAGCTGTGTGTAGCGTGGCTGATTGGAAAACAACCATCCATCCTTTCATTCACGAGCAAGGAATCGATTAACGAACGCTACAACACGTTCGTATATGCCCCTGACGCAGTTAAGCGCGTAAAGACAGCATGTGCATTACTCGATGGCGTTGGTGAGAAGATTGATGCGATTAGTGATCTTGCAAAGGCGGCACATGATTCCGCAACGAAGTTCTGGTCGACTAAGCCTGAAACCTTCCGCAGCATGGACGATTTCAATAAGGCCATGTCGTCCACAGGTCTAGGTGATGCACTTGCTAAGATCAAGGAACGTTCTACTGAGTTGGAAGAAGAAGCGAAGAAGATTTATCCGATGCGCTCTGAGTTGAAGTACGACTTCATCGACGTGACCAAGTCAGATAAGATCATGCAGGCGAATCCAATTCCAGTCCAACTGGAAGCGTTGAATGCCGAATACGATAAACATACCGTGCCTCGCAGCATCCTGAATTTCCGTGACAGCATGAAGCGACTTGAAACTAAAATCAATGAGGATGGCCGTCACCAAGACTATCATGGTGGGATGCGCAAGCATAACTACTACATGGCGGACAACGTCTACGGTAGTAAAGGAATGTCTGGCGATGGTTCAGGTCGTGGCGTCAACTTGGAACTCCGTAAGAAGCTACTCGAAGACGGCATGCCGTCGGAAGTCTTCGCTGCCATTGCCCGCGTTCAGCGTGAGCAGATCGACTACGTCAATCAGGCACATCGTAAGATTCAGGGCGCGGTAAATAGTTCGGCGTATGTTCTTGGTGATTTACGCCGCTTTTACGAAGTCGCAGTTCACGCCGGCAAAGAGAATGTCGAATACCAGAACCAACTCAAGAAACTCATTGATGAATTTAAGAAATAAGGAGTCAAAATGTCTGAAATCAGCGAAAGTCAATTAGACACGCTGGAGGAGAATTTGGGGCTTCGTGCCCCAAATGACGAAGAAATCTTCCCAGCACCAACGGACTTAGAAAAGACCCCACCGGGCAAAGATGAATTTGGTCAAGACGTTATTGACGGTTCAGTTCACGACGACGTCGTTGCCATTCCGGGACTCGAAGACGATTTCATTGCAGAACTTCAGGATTCAATTGATCCGGATGATCAGGACTCAATGGACGTCATTCTTCGTGACCTAGAAGATACGATGGCCGTAGTGAACAGTGCCGAACATAAGAACGAGCGCATCGGTCTGATCGCACGTGAAGTCGTCGACCGTGGTTCAATTACAAAGCGTGACATGCAAGAGGCGTTGGAAATCTATCCTGCGCTAAATGCATACATCCCCGACATTAACGCGTTCTCTGACAGTTACACCTTGGTTGGACTCGATGCCGGTCTGAATGCGTTGACTACGGGCCAGAAAGCTTTGGGTGGTGGCGTAATCGCCGTGGTCTTGGCGGTAATCTTTAAGATCGTATCTTCCGTCTATCGCGTGGTCACTTCACGTAAGAACATGGATGCCGTCAGCTACTCTCAAGCGATTCGTACACCGGCTGAACTTAAGGCCAAATTAGACAAGGCCGGTAAGGAAGTTGCTGAGATTCTCAAGAAGGATAAGAACCCGAAAGAGACAGCGGAACGCTTTGCCAAGTACATGAAGCAACAGCATCCTAAATGGGACTTCCAACCGCGTCAAGTGCATATTGCAAATGACAGCGCCGTCATTCAAATTATCCTCATGGATAAAATGGGTGATCGTTGGACTGCGACAAACATGGCCATCGGTGGCGTGTCTACCGGCGCAGCCACGCCGTCGTTGCTCCAAGCACTGATGAAGGATGCTCCTACTCAGCTGGCTGATGCATATGAGAAACTGAACGAGGCGTTAGATCGTGCCATTAAGGATTTCAACCACAGTAAAGACCAGAAGGCTGAAGACTATCGTGTAGATTGGGATAAGTGGAACTTCAGCTATCTGGGAAGTTCTGGTAAGCCTAACACTGCGATTGCAGCCATCGGTACGGCCACCAAACTGTTCTCAGTTAAAATCCCGGACACGACAACTAAGCCTGAAGTGTCGAACTACATGCGCTCCACCATTGACTGTTCTGATGTGGTGAAGTTGGACAATGCCGTGAAGAAATACACTGCAGAAATCCTACGCAAGAAGGATGAATACACGCGACTCCTTGGTGCAATCCAAAATACAAAAGACCCTGATCTTTTGGCGAGTCGCAGTGCAATCATGCGCGGCATTTCAACGCAGTACACGCAAATGCAGGCTGCTGTGGCCGGCATCCTTGCAATCCGTGAACGTGTTACTTCGTTTAATCGCATGTTGCAGGAAAGTATCCAGACGTATTTGCAATACCACATTAACGTTATTGTTAAAGCGCAACGCATGGATAAGAACGCACGCATCGACTCAGATCAGTTTGAGAAAGGTGTAATGGACGCACGTAATAAATAAAACAATGGATTCTACTGGAGCCTAGGCTCCAGTAGAATCGTTTATGACGTTATTCAATAATCGCATGGCGATGGAATCGAATGTCGATGTTGTCGACGATTGCCAATGATAAGTTGGTCTGAATCTCTAAGCGCTTATCTAAGCAGAATGCCGCCGCATGATCGTTTATCGTAACCGTATTGTAACGATCGTCGAATAGCCCAGAAATACGAACAGAGATTACAGATTCACCCAACGCCGTACGAACCGCAGCTTCAACATCCTGCACACTTACCGTAGTATTGTTCAAAGCACGATTCACAACGCTTGGAATACTTGCAGTGATTTCATCCTTAAGTTCAACGCTGGCGTACTTGTCGTCGGACAGATAAACATCTACCGCAGCATATTGCGTTGCCGTTAGGTTGACTTGCGATCCACCATCCACCGTTACGCGAATGCTTCCCATCGTATCTGTTGGATAGAAGCGAAGCATGCTTCGTTCAGCATTGAGCACTCGCCGCTCGTAAGATGGTACGTCGTTAATAATCCACTTAGACAATTGGTCAGTTGCCGCAGTGAGATAGTTCAACGTGATCTCATCGTTGGCAAAGAAGTAGCGACCATCCGCCATGAGGAGTTCCACCTGACGCACAATCCCACGATCACCATCAACCGGAACAGGCATGCCGAACTCATCTTTAACCACCGTCCCCTTTCTAAAGCGTACCTCGGGATATCCATTGGCATCCAAGATCGGATCGCCTGCATTGTGAATAATGGTACGTTCGTATTTACCCGACGTACCATTCCACTTCAAGTCCACCAGCCCCAGACTATTCAGCTTGTACTGGTCTGCTTCCCACACCTTGTAAACGTCTTCATCGTGAATCTGATACTTCGTTTCTTCTGGCACGGTTCTGTAGCGTGTCCACAGATGATTGAGGTGTTCACCAAACTTGACCACTAACTTCTCACGCGTAACCGCCATGTAAGTTGCTGACGGGTCGTAGTTGTCGAAGTCACGCTGATCGTAATATTCCGCCATGACGTTGTAGTCCACATTCAAAGGAACGTAGTTACGCACCACGATGACAAGATCGAATGTTTTCTCAAGCGCCATTGCGATTTTATCACGATGTACAATCAGGTTGTTTGAACGATCCACATCCATCGTAGATTCTAAATGGAAGTGATAAATCCAACTGTCACCCACCGGCTTACCGGTAGAATCGATCTCATTGGTCAATACGCCATTGACGTAATTCCGTGGCCCGCCTTGCTCACCAATGAAACTGAGCTGCAAGTTCACGTTATCGCCACCCAATGCCTTCAGAATCTCGTCTGGGACAATGTCCAGTGCAATGGTATAGCCGTCACCCAACGCACGATAGCCAACCGCATAGTCGCGCGTAGAGACCGCGATTTCAGAATCGACATTGAACTGAACCGCATACTTACTTTGGATCGCAGGTTCGGTTAAGTGGTAGGCATCCACCCGCATACGATTGCCCGATACATCAATCCGGTGATGGTACGGGGTGAATAAGAACGATTCCAGATTCACCGTGGTCACCAGCTCCTCTAAGGAAGTCTGGTTTCGATCGGTGAGTTGATCAATGACACTATCACTCACCAATTGCAACTTACCCTCGACCCGCTTGAATAAACACTTCGGATGAATGGTAATGCGATTACCGTGATCGCTGATGTACTTGGATGTAGTCAGCGTGGCGAAGTTAAACCGCATTAGCCCGATCGTCATCCCCAAACCAGTTGCTGTTTTAACTGAGGCCGCATCGAGATCATAACCCGCGAGGTGGTTTGGAAGTTGGCGCGTTGCGAGATATTGACGATCAGTCAAATCGTCGACTCCGGTCACTAGGCCGTAAGCGCCAATCCCGTTGGCCAATTGATCACGGGTGATGGCAAAGCCTTGAGTGTACTGCGAACGACTAATAAAACGGTCACGGAGTTGAACTGTGGAAATTCCGCCACTGCCTCCAGTCACAGAACCTACACCAAACAATGTCCGGCCATTGATTCGATTCAATGCAGCGACGAATACAGATTCTTCCGCATTAACATCGTAATCATTCCAACGAACGTTAAAGGCGTTGGAGTTAAAGCCATCCATGGTGTAATCCAACGCACCGTGCGTCGTATAGATGTCAACGCGTATCGAGTTATTGATCATGTTGTTGACCAAGTACACGAGCGGGACACGCACTTCAACTTTACTGTCCAATACTTTAATCGTTGCAGACGGTTTTGCTGGATCGTACAGTTCATGCCCATAGCGTGTGGAAATCTCACGCCACTTTGCTTCACCATCGTTACGAATGAAAACGCGGCAGTAATGGAATTGTTGTCCCGATGGAATCTCGTAACTCTTTAAGAACCCCGACGTAGAGTTCACCGTGTCCGTACGGTTGATGAGTGATAGTTGAGGTAAGTCAACGTCAAAGATCAAATGGCGGCGACCAGTCTGCGTGTTGTACGCGATTTTAGAATTGATGTGGCTGCTCTCAACGCGTTCAATTGGAGATACGCTACGCACATCCCAAAGACATTGGATGCCTTGGTTTGGATAGATGCGGATGATGAGCGGATATTGGAACGTGAACTCATGTACGCCGTTGGTTAATGTGGAATGTCGAGGTAGAACAATTTTCTTCACTCGCCCATTGGCCGATTCATTAACCGCTGCTTCGATCAATGCATTGAGTTCAAAGGCAAAACGAAACGTACCACGAGAAGGTGTAGAGTAAATACCAATCACATCTTCATCGGCGGTATGGCGTAGAACGTCTTCACTGGTCATTGCCGCTGCGGCATAGCGCTTACGATCAAGCGTACGCATTTCATCAATGGCCGCACTCGTAAGCGTAGCCATGCCTTCCAGTACATTAGATACTGGATTCCCCGCATGGAAGATGATCGCCTCACCGCCAGAAACTGTACGAATCAAGTTTCCCATGAGGCGCTGCGTTCGCGCTGGGTGGGAGAGTAAGTCCATGCTGGATTTTAATAAATCAAGAGATGATACCATTTATTGACCTCGCTTTATAATCATGTCGTAATCCTCTTTTCTCACCCACCATTCCCAATCTGCATTGAGTGGGTTGATGCGAGGGTAGCCGATGTTGTTGAAATGTCGTTTGTACGGGAACTTCAACTTGACCATGTACTGATTCCGGAAACGGTCGTGCATTGCTGGCATCCAATCCTGAACGATGCGGTTGAATGCTTGTACGACAATGCCGTCACGATAGAATGCGCCCATCCCAGTAAACTGCATTTGAATGGGTTGCGATTCAATGGATGGTGAATCTCTGGAATAGTTGGCGTCAAGTCCCGTATTTGTAAACTGTGGATATGCTGCCCCACAACAACTAATCTTCTTCACCCGCATACGTGTACTATCTAATACGACGACGTAGATTCGCGTATTGAAATCCATGCGATTGGAAATGATATAGTCGAAGTAAGGGCTGACCTTACCCTCGTGCGCCATGAGTGAATACGAAACCCATTTGTGGAACAATTCACCGACGATGTCACTGATGCCCGGAGCGAAAGACCCTGAAATCGGAAAGGCTTCATAGAACTTTGCAACACCATCAGGTTTAGACCACGTTTGACCATAAAGGCCCGGCTTACTACTGTACGTTTTGGCATATAAGTCAGGCCAACCGCTCAGCTGAGTACACGACGATGTCAATATCGGGATGAACGGATTGTTGTTATCAACTAACCGCGAACCGCGCTTATTAATGATCGCCTCCACCGGGTCAAGATAAGCCTTTACAATACGAGGGATTGAATTCCCGTTTCGACTCATCATCGGTGCAAGGATGCGATCTTGTCGAAGGTTATTGTATGATAGATTCAGTCTTGGCTTTGTGAAGAAGACCATGCCGTATTCTTCTTTAGGGTAGTCCAAGTGGGTTCCGACGGATTCATGGTCAAACCCATATACTGCGGCGGTTAACCGTGATCGGTTTGAGCCAAAGCCCTGCTCACGAAAGATGTCATCCATCGTAGAGTCATTAGAAGCAAGTACGTTACCGGTCTTTAGGAAGCGGTCGTGCATGATCTCGCTTTGCGTCGGCTCCTTGGGCGTTAAATTCCCCGGTGTGTCGTTAATATCTTCATCCATTGCTCACCTCATGCGTAAGGAATAATTATGTTAGGTCTAAGTTTACTAGAAGTTGGTGCGAAAATCCCACAAATCCTCGGATCATCTCCGGGTGAAATGGCGTCCCGCCTACCCGATCTCGTCCGTTCAATGGGTTCCGATTCATTGGTTGAATTCACGCAATCAACGACAATCTCCCCAAAGGCGATTGTAGATGCTTCACTCCAATCTAATCCGAACATTTCATCCATCTTAAAAATGTGTAATATTCTGGTCGGCAGTTACACGCTGATGGCAATGTCCATTATGCTTCGCCATGAAGGCGTTGCAATCTCAGAAATCTTGGACAGCCTCAACCCAAACCGTAGCGTTGGCGATTCAGTTGCCCGTTCTGCCGGCACGTTACTTAGCGGCCTTAACGATGATTCTTGGCAAGGTTACTCCATGCCGAAGTACGACGCTGCTCGTGGCCAAATGACCGTTGAAGCTACGCCAGTATTAGATCATCTGAATGCAGGCTTAAACGCCGCAATCAACCCGAAGGCTGATCCGTCGGTTGAGGTATACGATAAAGAAATACCGTCACTGTCACTTCATAAAGATGTGATGAATACCCTGTACAACGCAGGTAATCTGGGCACTGGCACAATGATTGACGTGGTATTTGAATCACGTGAACGTAAAGTGTCTGTTCCGGTCATGATCAACGTCGAAGTGAACTATCTGGCTTCTATGGGCTGCGTTGACTTGCTGACTCACATGGAGAAAGACATCTCCTTGAAGCAACGCTGGTGGGAATGGAAGAATGGTCTGAAAACCACCTTCGAATTCCTTACATGCATTGACTTGGTTGATGAGCATGCTGCAGCACTTCGTCGTGACACTACCGGCCTCTATGCCGAACTGCGCAACCGTAAGAAGAAGAACTCCTTTGCTGGCTTCTTGGCTGGACTGGCTTCCTTGAAGGGTGGTTTGAACAACGGTCGTCCAAATGGCTTATCTGTTGCCACGGCATCGAACATTTACATCATCGATCAAGCAACACGCCTGCGTCTGGAACAATCAATCGGCGGTCTGCTAGAAGATCCACGTGTACGCGGTCGTTTATTTGCCAACTCATATGCGATGATGATCTTGGTCGTTGATCCAGCATGGGATACTGTGACGATTTACATCCGTGGCCATGCACAAGGTTCAGAATACAAAGTGAACGACATTAAGACGATTTCCTCTAAAGGAAGTAGCGCTGAAATGATCGCACTTGGCGAAGCTGCCATGAGCAAGCTGGCTGCACCATCCCTGAACGGTTCACGTTTCGGTTAAATTAGAAGCAGGAGAAAATAACATGAGTTTAAAATCAATCGTTCGCGCAATGGCACCGGTTATCCCAAAGCGCCAATTAATCGAAACGATTACAAAGACCCGCCAGCAGTTAAAGGAGCATGTTATTCCGGCGTATACGCGCTCTGCTGAAACGACTTCTGGCAAAGCGTTGAATAGTAAGTACGCGAAAGTTGTCAATGCTCGCTTCAATGACTTCGCCAACCTAAACTCGCCAAGTAAGAACTTCATTGAGAAGACCTTGGCAATCCTCATTCAAGTTGAGAAAAATGAGGAGTTTGTTCTGGCCGGGGCGAACGCGACCTTTAAAGATAACATTGCCACCGAAGCAATGCGCTTTAAAGAACTGACGATCATCAACTACCAAGCAGCCCTGTGCAACATCGTTGAATACTCCATGCGTTTACTCAACTTGTTCTGGATTGCTGAAATGAACACCATTAAGGGTAAGCCGCAATTCGACGGCGTATCTAAAGGTGAACATGACTATGTTGAAGAAGGTCTGACACAATTCCTACAAGAGCTTTCAGCGGTGAACCATAACCGCGATGCACTTGAAAAAACCATGGAACAAATCACGAACTCTATCTTCGATCCTGAAGATGAAGAAACGACGCGTTCCCTAGTAGACAACAGCAAGATCGACCCGTTGGGCTTTGGTTTCATCTCACCACGTTTCAATCCGTTCTTTATCATTGGCCGTGTTTGGGTGGAGCGTCAAGACAAGATTTACCGCGCAACGCAGCTCGACTTACAGCGTGTGGAAATCCGCATCAAGGCCTACGAAGAAATCCAGCGCAATAGTCCAAACCCAACCACTGAAAAGACGTTGGCCGCGTTGGATGATCTGCGTAAGGATTACCAGCTTAAACTGAACAAAATGGAGCAATAACATGCACTACTACTTTAGTCGCGGTTATCGCATCACGGTCGATGATCGCGTCAGTGAGGGAACGTCACAGGACTCAATGGTAGAGTCGGGTGAACCGTCAGTAAACGCGCTATCGCGTCGTAAGTTGGAACGTAACTTCAATCCAATGGTTTGGTCTGATGTTGCCGCAGTCTTAGATCAGGCCATCTTACTGTTCGGTGGCTTTAAGAACTGGGTGACGGATCAGCTCCGTTCAAATACCCGCGTCTTTGGACATCGTGCTGAGTTCCTGATTGATACGATTGGTTTCGTATTGAATGGACGGCGTTATATGTCCATTGAATCATGGATGCTGCTGTTGTCTGGAATGGATGATGGTGCAACCATGAAGACGGCACTGGGTTCAAGCGTAGATCAAATGCTTTCGCGTTTGGAAAGCATCGACGACGATGAATTGATGCAGTTGTGGATTTCCCACCCAGAAGGCGTGGTTGATCTGGTAGACTCATTATTCATCTTCTTCGGCCATCACATCCAATCTGACATGAAGGTGCCGGTCGCATGAATAAAGAACAACTTCTAAATCATTGCGAGAAGTTGGATAAGTTGGAACATGCGTTATCGACGCTTGCATCGCTGGATACGACAATCCACGATGCAACGCTGCTCGATGAACTGACTGATCCACTCTTAACGCTCGCTGGAGGCTTAGCAAACCACTGTGTCGCTAAGTTGAGCATTGACCCGATCTACAATGCACCGAACCTTAGCGTGCGCAGTATGGTGGCCAATGAAATTACAACCACGACGAATAAGGCTTACGATCAACTGTTGCCGATTCGTAACCGCGCCGTCAGCTCCTTGAGTGTGCGCTTTGAAGGGGAGATCAAGAGCCTTCAACAGCGGCTAGACGTCTACACAGGACGCGTATTTTCGCGCGTACGGGACGCTTTGGCCTATGGCGTTACCTCAGCTGGCCTTTCTGGTACACGCGTCGTTACAGACGATCAGATGCGTAAGCTGCTGGGTTATGCGATTAAGAACAGCGGTCACGAGAAAGTGACTGAAATGATCTTGTGGCAGGTGGGCCAATTGGCAGGGGGGCTTGAAAAGGTTCTAAAGGACAGCGCGACCTTTGAATACGTTGAAGCGAACGTTCGCCGCTTCAATCAAGGTTCAGGGTTTGCACCAGTAGCTCGCCAAACCCCTCCCGATGATAATCCGCAAATGAAACATATCGTCACAGGCTTTAGTGGCGAACACATCATCGGCTATTTCAAGGAAGGCTTAACGGGATTGAAGTTCGGCGATTACGATTCTAATAACCCAGAAGAAGTAATCTTAGAACAGCCGACGATGCAGGATGTGTACTCGACACTGGAGAGTTTGAACACGACAATCCGTCGAATGGTCGAGAATATTTTTGAATCTCCGTTGTTCCCAGACGAGTACGTCAATGAAGAAATTCGTGATGCGGTAGTGAAGCATCCACTGCATGTTAAACAATACAATACTTATTATGGTGATAGTTCAACCACGCCGGAAGAAGTCGAAGTCATGATCAATCGCATTGCGGCAATCAAACTTGGACAATTAAGTTATGTATTTTATGTGTTGGACAATATCTTAACCGCGCTTCCAGTGCTAATGAACTACTTTATTCGAGATAAGATCAAGAGTTGATGCTTATCATTATGAAATACTGTGTTAAACGTTAATCGGGTAGCATTAGTGTTAGAGTAGTACGTGCTCAAGAAAAATATGTTAATTTAACCGGAGTAAACTCATGAGTTTAGACAACCTGAAACACCTTTCACCGGGTCTTAATGACGATGCCGCTGACCAAACTGCTGAAACCATCATCAACATTGACACTGGCGATGCTGATGAAAATGGCCTTCCGATTGACACTACTTCTGCACCTGAAGCTGACATTGCCGAAGCGCAAGAAGAAACTGCCGTTGCTGTAGAAGCGCAAGAAGTTGCGGAAGACACAGAAGAAACTAACGAAAACTTGGACAAAGTTGAAGAAGCGTTAGAAGCGATCTACAAAGAACGCCGCGGCCCAACTGCAATGGAAGCGAAGTTGATTGATGACTTGGCTGATGGTGCAACTCGTCGCCTGTATGCTGCTGCAACTACTGAACAGCGTCTTGGCGGTACATACGGCTCTGGCTTGAACTCAATGGCAGGCGCTACAGTTGAAGACGTTGCTGCTGGCCTGAACGAAGTTCGTGAAAACAAAACTTCTGGCTTTAAAGCATTCATTCAGAAAGTGATTGAATTCTTCAAGGGCATTGGTAAAGCGATCATGAAGTTCCTGTCTGGCTCAAGCAAACTGAAAGGCCGTGCGGAAGAACTGAAGAAGCGTGCAACCGAAGCGAAGACTGCAAGCAAAAATGGTAACGTTACTATTAGCGGTGCTGGCGTATTGGCATATCGCGGACAGGCATCGGTAGCCAACACTACCAAGGGCGCGAATTCTCTAGTAGAAACCACTACTAAGATCCTGAAGAACAATGCCATCTACAACGCCGCTTGTAAGCGCACGCTTGACATCCTTAAAGGAAGTAAAGACGGCGACGCAATGGAAAAAATGGTTGGCCCTGCGATCAAAGACGTGACTGCACAATTCCAGCAAATGGGTACTGACGCGCGCGGCAGCTTCCTATTGATCGGCGGCTTGCAGGTCGGCGTAATCGCTAAGCCTGAAGAATACAAACTAACAGTATTCGCTACGCAAACCAACCCAACTGAAACTGACAGCTGGCCAATTCTGAGCAAAACGGACTGTGGTACACTTGCTGCCACTGCAATCAGCTTGGTCGAAGTTGCCATGTCTTATCAAGACGGCTGGAAAGAACGTGACCGCGCCCGCGCTGAATGGGAAAAATCGGTTAAAGACATCGCCGATAGTGCTAAAGAAGGCTACGGTAAAGACACTGACGACGGCTTCTTCAAGAAGTTCCGTACTAAGCGTAAAATCGGCAGCATGGTTGGTTCTACGTTAATGTCAGTCGCTGGCGTTGAAAACCGTTTGGTTGGCCACAACTTGAAAGTTGCCAAAGCGTTGTGCTCTTACATTGATTCTTCTCTGAAAGAGCTCAACAAAGAAGAAAAGAAGAAAGATGACAAAAAGTAATCGTCACTGATTCTTAACTCTTGAAGGAGGCGGCGGGCTTCGGCTCGTCGTCTTCTTTATGCCGACTACTTAATTAACCACGGCAATACATCTAATGAGAGCATCCCAACAAGTGAAGGAACTAAAATGACTCAACGTAGCAGCGTCGCCAAGAAAATCATTAAGAATGCGTTATCCAACATTCGCACAGAAATGCCGAAGTTAAAAGAGTCCGAGAAGCGCATCCAAGCACGTTTGATTAAAAGCCCGACAGATGAACGTACGCTTGAATTAGAAGCGACGTTAAAGACGCGGGCGGCAATTGCCAAAGATCACATTGAAAAACTCGAACTACTTCTCGAAGGGAATGACATTCGATTGATCAATAAAATGGCCAATCGTGCAATTATTCGCGTCGATGGTGAGGACTATACCTTCTCAATCATTCCAGCCAAATTGCTTAACATTGCCCGCGGACTAACTTCACCTTAACCTAAACTTACATAGATGATGCTACTCTTTGGGGTAGCATCATCGCCCCAATGATATGATAAGCCATTGAGGTGCAAAAGATGACGCATAGAACGATACCGATCGAAGCGACCTTGGAGTCCATCACCCGTCCCATCGCATTAGATGTGGTGCGTGATCTTTCCAAGTACATTAACTTTAAAGGGAAGTTAGCTGATGCTGACATCCATCTGAACATCAACGGGACATCCACACCAATCCCCGGCGCAAAGCTAAACGATAACAATGCCAACATTCGCCTGCCGGCAGATACCGCCTTGTTCATCACACTAGAAGAAGCCCCAACACAAGACGTGAGTTTAGTCCGCCCCGGCGCAGAAACAACGCGCTATATTTTTGTGGACGAAGATCAGCACATTTACTTGAAGCCGATCTATACACCGATCAAGGCAACGCTCACGATTAAGGTACAGGCAAACAGCAGGGAGCACGCCGTTGACTATTATAAGCAGCTTATGGCTAACTTGTACTCAGCACCCTCTATTTTCACGCATACGGTCGATTACAACATTCCAATACCCAATTATGTAATGCAGGCTTTGATCGCGGTATACGACGCTAAGGCGCGATTTGAGAAGGGTGATGGATTAGGCGCTTACTTAAAGGAGAAGTTTGATAAGTCTGTAACCATTACAAAGGACTTGGCGGGCAACCGTCCAACGTACGTTCAGAAAGAAACCGGTATCTTAATCGCTGGCCGCTTTGAACATAATGCTGACATTCCAAAGCCGGAACGTGAAGATTCCATCGGACAATGGACAATTGAAACGCGTTACGAATACTACTACGATCGTTGTGATCACGTGTATCTACAACATCCCATCAGTATTTGTCAAGAGCTATTACCGGATCGTTTCTTAAAGATTGATCAGCGCATTGCTCCACAGGACGTTATTGCACAATCTTCAGAGTTCGCAGATGCTGTTGGGGCATGGAAGTTCGCTGGACGTCAATCCGTTTACGAGGACTGGTATTTCAAACAGCCCTACTACGATTCATGGAACATACATTACATCCCACATGACTTCGATCCAAACCTATCGTTCCTGTGTGCAGTGGATGGGCAGGTTGGTTCAACGTTCTGCGATCTCTCTGACGTCGTAGATATAAAGTTGCGTGAATATTTGTTGAAGTACATGCGCTTCAAGCACCGCCACTTGAACGTGGATGGTGAGGCATTAGTGCAGGTCAAAGTCTATAGCTGGGATGAAGTCCAAGACCCTGAGACGTATTACATTACAGAAGACCTCAAAGTCGTAAGTCGCGTCACGCAATCCGTAATGGATCAGTGGCACGTCGTCGTTGGCTTCTTAAATGACCTGAGCAAGCTCAAACCGCAGTATTGGGCGGAGTTAGGACACCACGCGTGCTTCTTCCGTAACTATTTAGCAATTTATCATCCGAAGTATACTGAACGACTCCATTCGTTTGATCCGATCGAATGTACCGCAGACATCTACGAAACTCGTGAGATCATTGAGGAGATCGCTGTAGGGTACCCATCTAAGACCATTCGAACCGTGAATCGCCTCCACATCTTCGCAAAGTAGGAGACTACAATGTCAAACATTAAACCAAGGCCGCAACCCGTCGTCCCTCAAGACGTACCGAAGCAACCTCAAATCTATTCACCGGAATTCAAGCACAACCTAATTGACGTTGAATCGACACCACCGAACTCTATCGTGGTGAACATTCAAGGTTATCCTGTTGTTGGTGACTGGTACAATGCGCGTATCGGAATGGATCAAGAGGCTGACGGGTTCAATAGTGGACAGACAACACCACATCAAGCCTATCGCCTGATTAAGAACCTTCGCATTAAGTTGAATAGCCCATTCGACTACAACATCCAAACCGCCTCAGCAATCACCGACTTTACTACGGTGGGTAAGTTGTATGTTCCGGGATTCACACCAATGGAAGGCGATGCGTTCCTTATGGAAATCGGCAATGGGCGTTTAGGACGTTTTGAGATCCAAAATGTTCGGCCGCTATCCCTCTATCAGAATCGCGCATACGAATTCGAACTGCGCCTGATGGAATTAGCAACCACGGCCGTTGTGGAGAAGATGGATAAGAAAGTGGTGGAGACGCTGTACTTCATCGAAGAATTTATCCTGAATGGCCAAAACCCACTCTTGACGCCGAAAGGGTTCAATGATCGTTTAGAGCTTAAGCGTCAGTTGACCATGATGTCGAAACAGTACATTGCGGAAAACTACTCGCACGAGCATGCCACGCTACTGGTTCCTGAACAAGATTCTCCGACATACGACCCATACGTCGTGACGTGCATTCTCAACCTCTTAGAGCATGATGTACATCCGTTGATGAAGAAGATTCGCAACCTCAACGTTGATGGGCGACAAGCACGGAAATATGTTGACCTTTATACGGTACTGATGAATTGTGACATTGATTCATTGTGCATGTGCTTTACCGAAGCAGGGATTGTCGACACGCGTAAGTGGAGTGGGAACTATTCGATCGCATCCATCCGTTTCAGCCAACTTAGACAGTTGGTGTATCCGGTTGAAATGAATCATGGCGTTGATCGCTATCACACCCCGACCATGACAGGTGCTCCGGAAGCACGCCCACTCGTTAAGACGGTGGGAACATACGCAGAAATCAATGGCGTTGCGCCAATTGAAGCCAACCTCGCTGATCGCGCCTATGTGTTCCCGAAAGAATTCTACGATCAAACGATGGATGAGCAGGCGGCGTTAACGAAGCTTACGATGGACTACCTTGAAAACAAATCAATCGACATTCCTACGCTCGGTGAACTGATTAAGCAACGTAAATCGTGGAGTCCGGTCGAACGCTTCTATCGTGAGCCAATACTCATCATTCTCATCAAAGCAGCATTGAAAGGAATCGGGCCATGGTAATGGGATATTCAAATAAACGCAGCCAAAGCAAGACTATTGATGAACGTATCTCTGAACTGATTCCGCAGTTAGCAGACCGTCAATTCAACTTCAAGTTGTCAGAACACCAACGTCTGCGCTTTTTATGTAAGGCCGAACGAATTGTCGGTGACGCTCGCACCTTGAACATGCCAGTGAACGTTCGCCTGTCAGCGAATGATTTAGTGGCAATGTACGTTGAAGGTGCAACGGGGACATCAACGGATGCGAAGGCCATTCTCAGCTACTACGCATTACTTCGAACGTATCTCGAACTTTGGGCCTCGCGCAGTAATTTAAATCCAGACGAAGACCTCCCGCCAATGGAAGACTTCGTTGTCATCGACGATTTCTTAAGAAGTATCCACACGGACTGGTACGTTGCATCGGTGGTGTTTAAGGAAGCCCCGCCGAAGATTCACGCGTCATTCCGCGAACGTCGTTTCTCAACCAAACATGCGGAGGCTGCACCGGAATCTCCTTTAGCAAGGCCGTCGCGATACGTTTCAGTCATTGACCAGTTCCACAGTAACGTATGGAGGAAAATGACATGAGTCAAGTACATCCGCTCATCCTCAATGAGTTGGCTAAGATAGAACGCGCCAGCATTCCAACGCCCTACCATTCATGGACGTTCGATCTCCACGTGAATGGACGATCGTATCGCATGCCTGTGGTTTCAGAAGTGGCGGTAAAACGAGATTATGTAGGCAACCTCACTGACGTCTTTAAGGTGACGGTGAAGTGCGACACGGCAATCTACAATACGATCATTTATCCGAATCGTGATAAGTTAAAAGCGACCTTGGTGCGGCGGCCCACCTTCTTCAAAGGTTCAGGTAATCAATTCGATCCGCTATATCAAGTCGAACAGTACGTCGCTCGTTTAATGGGGGCCAGCTCTGGAACAATGGTGGGTGAAAATCCATTCGTGACTTCTAAGGCAGGGGCGAACCAGCACTCCATGATGGACATCCAACTGCAAATCACCTCCGAAGTAATTTCCAGACTTCGTGGGATGACCTACGGTACGAACCATTACGACACGAGTGCAATTGATGTCATTCGAACGGCATTGACAAAGTTCTCTGTGGATTCCGGGGATCGTTCTGGTGAAGTGGTTATGGGTGTAGACGTTGCTGATAACTTCACCACCACGGTGCGTGATCAGATTAGCATACCGTACGATCTACCGTACCTTGACTTACCTGCGCACATTAACCGTTACAGTGATGCAATCTACCCAACTGGATTCAGCTATTATTTACAGAACGGTATTTGGTATATCTATTCACCGTACGATCTTAAGCGGTTTGAACGCGGGCAATACGCACGCTCACTCACCATCCTGAACGTACCCTCATTCCAATTGCCGGGCATTGAGAAGACGTATCGGAATACGGGGACACAAATCATCCTCGTTGCAAATGGTGAAACGCGACAATTCGACCCGACTGAACGTTCTGCGATGAATGAAGGGACGGGTGGACGATTCGTGGATGCTGACCGCTCCCTAACTTCTACTTCGAAGTATGAAGATGGTAAGGTGGAGTTCGAACCGTCAGAGTACGTGAACGAGTTTAATGTAATGGCACGTGAACCCGGAATGGCAAAGCTTGGCGCATCCAAGGCAATCACGGGAAATCCAAAATACGAGTACGGTCTGTTGGCAAAACGTGCCGGGTCACTTATGGGCGTTATTTGGGACTTGTCAGCCCCTGACTTACTTTATCCGGGTATGCCAGTGAAGTACATCTACCTTGAGAACGGAATGCCACAAACGGCCTATGGTGTACTCTTGGGCGTAGACAGTAAAGATGCTCCAGCAAACGAAAGCGTATCCAACCCAATCTTTAGCACAACGAGCTACCTCAACCTTTTCGTGGAGAGAAAATAATGAAAGCAAAACTAATCACCGTTGATGGAATGGACTGTACGGGGAAGTCAACGATTGTAACCCCGTACATTTACAATTGGTTCCGTGAACGTGACATTCCCGCAATCCAAGTCGCTGACTTGAACTACACTCCCTACGGGAAAGAGTTGCGTGAAATCTTCCTATCCAATACGCACTGTAAGACAGCCGACATCACTTCCCTCGTCATGCTTTCATGTAGCGCGCGGCGTGAATTGATCCAATCCGTCGTTCGCCCCGCATTGGAGGCAGGTAAGCATGTCATCTGCGATCGCTTTACTTCAACAACCTTTGTCTTTGGAAACAAGGCCAATCAGTTAAAGACCCTATTGGACTTATCCCAAGATGGCCTGCATCCTGACCATACTGTTTTCCTAAGCTTGAACTATCCGGATTATCTGAAGCGCATCTCAGCGAAAGGTGGCCCGACGGATCAGTTCGAAGGTTCTACTGAAGAAGTGTTCAACGCACGCTTAGCGAAGTACCACGAGTATTTCGAGCTGAACCAGAAGCATACCGCAGTATCACACGTGGATAGCTCCAAGCCATTAGATTTCGTTTATCGTGAATTAGACCAACTCCTACAGCATCTTCACTAATAATTTGGAATGGGTGCCAACTGGCACCCATTCCAAATACAATAAAATATATATTATCAGTGTGTACATGACTCTATCGAAGGAACAAACTATGGCGCTTCTCACCAACTATAATGTTGACACCAGCAACATCATTACCTCTGCGCACGGGGTATACATCAGTGGATCAATTACATTCGCAAGCCTACTACAAAAAGAGTACGATCCAGAAACACTCTCGATGGATGTCTTATTGGGCGAAGAATCATTCTGGCTACAATTCACACGCAATTGGCTGCCCTCCGAACTTCCGGAATATTATCCGTCCATTGCTAACGAATCTATCTCTAAACTCGTTGATTGCAATCAGCAATTCTACAACCTACTACGCAGCCTCAACTTCAACCTTGACTTAGGCGGCGCTGGTAAGTTTCGCTCCGTGAAAACTCCAGTGAACCGCGACCGTTCCAAATGGATGGTTCAAAAGATTCCCGTGACGGTAGATCCACCCATGAAGCCCCAACTCATTATCGTCGATGACTTCCAACGACCCATCGCGGGCTATGGAAGATATGACGGCATTATCGAATGGTGCATTTACGCATCAATTAACCAAGAGGAAATGGAACACATTATTAAACTCAAACAAGCTGCCAATGGATTACTCGCACCATGAACGCATTTTATTTCAGATATATATTATCAGTGTGAGCTAAACATTCATGTTTCAACATAAGAGGAACTCCCATGAAACTAATCACTCGATTAAATCGTGCGGTAAAAACTTTTAAGGTGACCTTAAGAGCGCGTCAACTGATGCGCAAAGCCTTACGGGCTAAGAAAGAACGCCCTAACGATTTCACCAGAAATCGACTAGATAGTAATTGTCTAGTCGTGACTGCGCAAAACCAATCCGTCAAGATTTGGATACATTTGTGTCCGACATCGTTAGACGAGATGGGCATTCTCGCTGCAATGTCTCAACAACTGCTGGTCGATGGCAAGCAATACGAAGGCCATTTCGATATCGTAATTGATGAGAAACTACATACCGCCCCAGAGGCGGTTCGTGTAACATGGTTGTGGCACGAGATAGGCCACATCTTACTCGGACATCTAAACGGCGACTTCAATGAACGTAGCGTCATCTACACCGCTGACTTTGAGCACGAGGCGGACAAGGTTGCACTGCTTCACGGTCACGACATGGTCAGTGCACTGGAATGGTTGATTGAAAACTATCAAGACCGCATGGATCGCACTGAACTTGCACTTCTACAGCAACGCATTAAACGACTGCAGGAGTTACCTGCACCATTAACCGCATAGTCGGCACAATTCCACTGTCCCGTATTGGGACAGTGGAATCTTGTCTTCTTTATTTTTTTTGTTTATTTTGGATCTCTATAGCGATCACGATCAGCGCGACGAGACTGAATGATTTCGTACACCTGATAGCCCAAGTGCGTAATGCCGTAGTCTGGAGAATTATATTCGTCGACGACGTGTACGACTTCAAACACCATGTGACGTTTAATGAATTCAGGGATCAATGCTTTCGTACTGACATCCCCAGCCTCCAAGAACTTCAGCCTACCAAATGTCCGCAATACGTCTGAACCCCAACCACCATCTTGCGCCTCTACCCAATCGGCCAAGGTTTCGACTTTATTCAAATGTTCTTCGGTTACTTTCATCGTTGTTACTCCTTGATTAAACTACAGTGACATGCTACCAAGCAGTCGCGTCACCCATTTGGTTACCACTACCTAACTTCTTAATCTTCGAATCTTCACGATCAACATCGTCGCGTAGCCCAGTGAACGGACATAGTTTATATATCGCGTGTTTACGCCCTTCAGGCACTGCCGGGTTGTTCCGGTTCTTTCCAAGACAATATTCTAAATGCTTCACCGTATTGTAGATGAAGCAGTTCACAATCACCTCAACGTCAATCTCCTGATACAAGTCTTTACAGCGCGCATAGTGCGTGCCTGAACCTGACATCTTTTGAATCCAGTTCTTCTCACCGTTGTCACGACGAATACGTGCTTCACCATTTAATTGATGTGGTGTCCAGAATAATGCACCTTCAACTGAGAAGAAGTTACGAAGACGAGAGAGTAAATCTTTAATGTCTGCACCCGCAACGCCTTGAGCGCACCCGCGCGTATTTAACTTCTCCATGTAGTCAAGTACGAAACCATGCAATTCATAGCCTTCACGCTTCCACTCGTCACAAGCGTTGATGATTTCTGAGTAATCAGTTTCCGCCGGGTTAGAACGAACAAACTTAACATGGTAACCATTGCGACCCAAGTTAGATTTAACGTAGGCGCCCATGTCATCATCGGACAAGTCAACGATGTGTTTCTGGTAGATGTCTTCAACCAGTTCAGGTTCCATCGCATCGAAGCCCATCTCGTCACGATGTTCCAAGTACCAGCAAGCACGGTAGATGTCACGAAGGGTTGTATAGGTTTCATTCTCAACCGACCAGAAGACAAGCAATGGGATTTTATTTGGATCACGCAGCGTTGGCGTGTTATGCATTGCAAATTGACGGATGATCGCTTTAGACGTACCCGTCTTGAATGAGAATGCGGAACCCGGTACGAAGATCGATTCACCCATCGTGAACTTCTTCGTCGGCCCAGCCATTAGGTTAAGGCCTTGCATGCCTGTTTGAAGACCGCCTAGGCCTGCTTGCGCAACACGTACGTTCTTGAACACTTCAGTCATCGAGTTCTGATCGAAGATGTCTACTTCAGAATAACCGCGCGCTTTACCAACTTTAGAATTACCGATGTTGCGATAGGGTTCTAAGCGCGTCATCATCTCATTGATGACTTGTCCCGGGGTAACGTCACCTTTACTTGCACGAAGCATGTAGAAAGCAGTCTTGATGAAACTCAACGCACGTTGTGAATCAATGAACTCTTTAATCTCACTGATTTGGTTACGGCAATAGGCGGTACACGCCTGCTCACTCATGTCGCCGTCAATACCGTCTTTCAATGCCTGATACAATACGTCGTCGCCGTCAGTGTTGACCAAGAGGCGCTGTAGCAGGTCTTTCTTATCTATTGGCTCGTCACCATTATGAGATAATATTTTATTCAACGTCGAACGTAACTCGACAAGTGGTTCAACTCCGGTAAAGTCGCCACGGGCCGCCTTATCTTCGGCGGTATCGATGATGGATAGCGCATCGCGAATCAACGCGGTAGACGAGTCTGTCTTAGACTGTAGGGTAGACTCTCGATAGACGAGAGTGATCGCTTTAACGAGTAGTAATCGACTGTCCATCTAATTACTCCTTAATCTTTGAGGGATATCATGAAAGAACGTCTGTGGAATTGCCATGTGGTTCTCGTGCCATATTGGTTGATTGATGTAATTCGATCTCATAATGAGCAACCCACCATCTTGACTAATTTAGAGAAGCTCCAACACATATTAACCAAGGGAGATTTAGATTTTTACACTCAGCGTGCGAGCACGTTGGAATGTTTCACGAATGACCAGCCTATTCTTGATGCATTTACGAAATCTACCTACACCTTCGCTGCCAGCTACACGCTCGGTATCGGTGATGCATTCGAGCGAAAACCCGTTGATCGTAATGCTAACTATATGAGTAATTCCGTTTCGCAATATGTGCGCCCAACTCAAGACGGTGTGGTTGATGTTGATCAACCTTATCTATTTGATTTGTGTGTCATTAGCGATAAGCTATCTGCCGATCCAATGAATGGTGAATTAGTTCTTGGCGTGAGTTTATCTACGAATACTGCCGCGAATAAATATCAGGCAGCCTTGGATAACCTCTCGACGAATATTGAATTATTAGCCAAATATTATGGTATTGACAAAGTGATGTTGACGCCATTGGTTACGAAATACATTCAGTTGAAGAAGCGTTCTCTGTTCGGCGGTTTTCCATTACCGGACGATCCTGCAGAAAAAGCGTAGCTATTAATATGATGTAAACCCTATAGGCGCTGGCATAACCATGTTTAGCAACGTTGTTAACCTTATAGTGAACTACCCTCACGACTTTGATCAAAGTAAGGAATCCACATGAATAAATTTATTACGTTAGACGGCAAGTCCAACGCGAACGCGAGCCCTGAGGCGCAAGTAGAGAAGTTGAAGACGTCGCTTACCGATAACTCTCTCGGTGCATTGGGCGCTGGCATTAACTCACTGTATGCTGAGAATCCGGACGCTAGCGCAGTTGACGCATTCTATAAAAACTACAGTACCTTCAACACCGGCTTCAGTGCTAAAATTGACCCAGTGATTACGCAAATTTACCATGCGCAAATGGGTATTGCTGCAGGCAACAACGCTGAAGATCCAGCAACTGTTGCGGCGATGGCTTCTCAGTTGAAGGCTGCTAAAGTTGCTGGTCGTATTCTGGCGCAAGGTGCGGAAACAGCAGCACACTTCAACGAATACCATTTGATGTCTAGCCGCATGGCCGATGGTGATATGGCGCAGCCACTAGATGGCGGTCTGAACGCATTTGACCCAGCTGACTATCGCTCAATCGTTGCGCGTTCAATTGCCTATACGCCAGCTTCTATGGCGCAGGGCGTTGCCGCTGAATTACTTTTCACCACAATCGCAGTAACTCCAGACCAAGCGAACTACCAGTTCCGCGTGATCATCCCTACGCTGCACATGCCGCAAACGCGTAACAAAGATGGCAAAGAGTTCGACCTTCATGCTCGTCGCTTGATTGATGCAACGCGTTATCAAGAAGTTCTGCGCAACGACATCATTGACATCATCCCGATGTATAAAGTGTCGCGTGCAGATGTATTCGTTGACCCAGCTGAAATTCAGCCATGGGAAGCGCGTCGTGGTGACCAAACGTTCCTAACCTCAGCATTCCGCATGGGCGCATCGTTCGACTTGATCGCCATGAACCAAGCTGAAGAAAACCCGAACCGCGGTTCTGCTTCTGAACGTGACATGCTGGATCGTGGCGTTGCAATCAAGACACTGTTCTTGAAAGTAACTAACAAAGCTGGTCAGTCTTCTGTATTCTCACTGGACGTTCACACCAAACCAACAGCGACATTCCAAGCGCAAAACATTGCCGATTCTGCAAATGAATTGAAAGTTGCGCTGCGTGAAGCCCTGCAGGTGAATGCGTTAACTCCAACAACTACTGGTCAGCCAGCTACGGTTCTTCAATCACTGCTGAGCATTAACCCGAACGTTTCTGTTACATTGAAAACCGATGCAAACGGCGACGTAGATACTGAACGTGCAAACATTGTTGTTGACTCTTTCGGTAAAGTGAAAATCGGCGAAATTTACGAGCGTAGCCTGACTGGCACACGTCGTAAAAACGTAACTGACCCTGCAACACTGGCGGCAGTTGCCGATGCATTCAATACAGTTGAACTGATTGCTTGGTACCCACATGCGAAGCTGCGTAACACTACGCTGCGTGACATCGGTCAAGTGGTTCGTGTTCAAGCGCAATTGAAAGCATACCCGATTGAAATGCAATCTCCATTCACAGCTCAGTCTCCAGCAGGTCAAGAAAACACTGTTGAAAAATCTGAACTGCGTAAGCTTGCATTCACCGCTGCACGTATCGACAACGATATGTCTGCACACCGTACGTTCTGGGAAAACTTAGAGCGTCTGCGTAGCCATAAAGGTCTGAACAAAGACATCGGTAACGTGAACTGGGATCGCTTGGGTTATGTATCTGACCCGTACATCGATCCATGCTTCGACGAAATCGACGTTGACTTGCTGCGTGACATCAACAACGTTACAACTGGCCAGAAGTTCCAAGACATCACTTCACTGCTTGCGTTGAACATCACTGACTTGGCGATGACGCTTATTCGTGAATCAAACATCAATGCTGCACTTGAAATGCTGGGTGCTCCGAACTACAAAGTGTCAATCGTTGCCATTACCGACCCGTACATCGCCGCGTACATCCGTACTATCGGCGACGCACGTACTGCCGGTACTGAACACAAAGTCATCACTACTTCTGTAGTAGATGAATTGTGGCGCGATAAGATCACACTGTCTTTACGTGTGGACTTGGAAGGCGATGCGTCAATCTTGAACTCTGGTTTCCACTTGGCAGTTCCACGTTATGTAACTGACTTGACGTTCCCTCGTGATGGCGCTGTTGCGAATGAAGTAACCATTCACAACCGTCGTCAATACGTGATGACTACTCCAATCGGCGGCATCATCCACGTTAAGAACCTGAGCCAAGCAGTGCGTCATGCTACTCGCTTCAAGGTTAGTCTATAATCGTTTAGATTACAGATCACATCATGGCGCTGTTGGGTTAACGCCCAACAGCGTTCTATGACGAGAGGTGAATTATGTTGAATGGAAAGCCCCGTAAACTCAATGCGACTGCCCCACTAATGTTGGAGGCATATCCGACGAAGATCGACGTTCATTCACACGCTGATGGCGTTTACCACTTAAACCTCCACTATCTTAACCCGCAAGATGCAGCATTGGCTGCTGGACGCTTTAAGGTGGAAGCCGATGATTGTCAAGTCCACCTGTTCACTGCGGTGATCTATGGTGGATCACTGACGCAAGCACTACAGAAAACCTTTAGCTGTCACTATGTTGAATTTCACCCTTAACGTGATCTGAGTGCTGGGCTAAGGCCCGGTGCTCAATTAATGATTTATGCCGCCTATGAAATGAGGTAAACTATTCGACAGGAAATAACATGAAAAACTACAGCATTGCAATTATTGGTTTCGGTTCAACTGGCCAACGTATCCTTAAGCGCATCATTGAAAGTATGGATGCCGGAAGTTTAAAGTGTGACAAGATTACGTTGGTAGATGTTCGCACTGACCACATTGACGATATGCTACTCCGCACGATAATCGCATCGGCACGCTGTGAGCGTAATCTTCCGCCAGAAGTAAAAATAGAGACCAGCAACACCGTCCCAAAGAACCACGACCTCTATTGGATCGCCATCCCTTGCAAGCGAAACGTACACGATTGTCCCGTCGACGTTAAACCATTAAACAAGCTCGTTACGTCACTTCAACATGCCATCCACGACCATTCCATCATCTTCAACTCAACAATGGTTCCTGTGGGTCGTAACTTGAAGCTATATAAGAAGTTGACTGTTGGCGTGTGCGGGAATACGAGTTGGTTCTATGTACCAATTACCCATGGGCCAATTAGCTCCATTGGTGCGATGAAGATCTCCGTCCGAATCAAACCAATTCTTAAAGAAGTCGAGCGAGCATTTGACCTTTGCGCAAATGACATTGAAGTTCTCGAATTAGCCACCCTCGCGTATCACACACGCGAAGACCTCCTAAAGCAACACATGAATGAAGTCAATACGATTGCCCATGCACGTGGACTAGATGTTGATAAGCTCCAAGTCGCCATGCGAGTGTTCGGTAATCCTAAGGCCAATGCCGCTGGCGCTGATGTAAGTACGATTGGTACGCTCGCCGCCCACATGATGGTTGACAAGCATGATGTACCGTTCAGCTACTTGAGCGACCGCTATAAGCTCACGCCAATGTTGAATGGTATGTTGGCATCGGGAAAATATCGCGAAGATTATATCGTTAGCCAAATCATCCATATTGCGAATGATTTGAAACCGAACGGAATGAATCAAGCACTCCTATTCCTACACGGTTCTTCAGAGCAGGCCAATGCGATCGCCTATCGCCTACAGAAGTCACGTGAACTACCTGACTATATCGTACTCTATCAAGTCCCATATGGCGGCGTAGCAGGCGCTCCTGAGATCATGAAGATGTCAGCGCACGAGTCCCGCAAACACCTCAGCCTGACCCATGTGCGTATTTGCAGCACTGCGATCACTGATGGTATTAAATACGCGCAACAGTTCATCTGAGGAATTGACATGGACGATTTAAGAATTTGTATTATTGGTGCAGGAAACGTCGGGATGTTGCGTTACGCACACTTGATCACTAAAACCATGCACCCGATCACATTGCTCGATAAGGGCGACATTTCCAAGGCAAGGTTGGATATTTTCAACCTCCTAGCACCGCACGATGTTGGAACCTCGGCCCGTCGTAACCCGTCAAATGACCTCCAGTCAAGAGTTAACGTGCTAGATAACTGTGATGAGATTCCTCGACTATTTAACGTATATTGGATTTGCGTGGACTCCGATTTAACTTCGGGTGGATGTAGTCCCAACGTCGATGCGATCATCGCTAAATTGTGCGATGTGAATGATCAACCATTCACCATCATCTGCTCCACGTCGTTGCACGTCGGCGCAAGTCAAGCCTATGTGGAACAACTACCTCCACATGCAACCTTCATCTACCATCCGGAGCGCTACAACTCAAACCATGACCTATCGACGAATTTGAATAAGGCGAATTATGTCGGTGTCGATTCTACCAAGCTATTCAATGTATCGAGTGTCTTGACACAACTCAACATTCATATACCGCTTGAACACTATGCTGAGTATCGTACGGTTGAACTGATGAAGCATGCTGAAAACGTAAAACGCGCACTAGACACTGTGTGGCAAAATACGTTAGCGGACTTGTGTGTTGCGGCCGATGTGCCGTACGTCGATTTCCATAACTTCAAATGTCGCATTGATGCTACGCCAGCAATCAATCCTGAACCCGTCGTCCCGTCCGTGGGTTTTGGCGGAACGTGTTTGGTTAATTCAGTAGCGGCACTGAGTCACGTCATTCCGGATAAGAATGTTAATGCTGCATCTATGTTGGGATTCATTAACGTCCACCGAACAAGTGAGTTGACTAAACATATTCAAATGAAGTGGCTGGATAAACGTGAAGCGAATCCGGGTAATGTCGTGAATCTCATCCTCTATGGCGTGACCTATAAACCAAATAGCGGTGACCTCGCCCACTCAACGGCAATGAATATCGTTTACGAAATTCTTCAATGGACAGAAGGTGTAAATGTATTTGTGTGTGACCCTAATATTCCGACAGCAACGCCGCATCGGCTTTTGTACGGTCGCATGGTGGAAGCCAAAGAAGCATTAGAAGAAGACGTCTTAGCATTACGGGTACTCCTCGTTGAACATCGAGAGTTTGCTCAAACAGGACGTTACGATCGTCGTTGCAACATACCATTTGATCTCGTTCTAAGTGGAGTTCGCTTCAATCCAAACTAAGGTCATTGGAGTTAGTGCCCAGTTGCACTAACTCCAATTTATTTCAGATATATATCATTAGGGTGAGAGAATCAACGATCATTTGGAGCTTTGCCATGAGCGTACTCAACCCGATGACAGCAGTGATCCGCATGATTGCTGATTTCAAAATCCAACTCATCGACTCAGGTGAGAAGCACGTTAGCTTCAACACCGGCGACGTGGATGTTTCCGAATTACAATTCAAACTCCGACTGATGGACGGTATTACTCACCGCCACCACAACGGATTACTCGAATTGAAGTTCAATTGCGACAAAGCGTGCAAGCGCTTCATTCGCACCTTTGGCACTTTCGCCAAGTTCAAAAACCTAAGCGATGGGCGCTTAGGGATATAATAACCACCACAATACCAACCAATAGTTTCTGGAGAAATAAGATGAACAATTCTAAAATCGTAGCAGTATTCGTAGCAGCCATTGCAATCTTCGCTACAACGCTGGCAATCGCATCCCACTACACGACAAAGTCTGATGAGCGCGACATTGCTGTGCAGTATGGGGCAACAAGCGTTCAGATCGTGTGGAGCGAAGCATCCACGATCCGTGGCGGTACGAATAACTACGTCCGCTACACCATTGGTGAACAGAAATGTTTCAACGTTCTTAACATCGGCCGCGATGGCATAAAAGCTATCGGCCATGAAGTCTGCGAGGGTTAAGATGAATCAACTCACTCAAAGAAACCATCTGCGATATCTGTCGATGGCTAAACTTCTAGGGGCAACCCTGCACAAAATCGAAGGCGGTTGGAAGTTCAGACTTACCACCGCCCGCCGGGACGACGTAGCGCTTGAGAAGTTTCAGCACTACTTCTACGTCCCATCAAGTCCGGTCATCCGTGGTAAGCGTCAACCGGTGGCTGGATTCAGCTACACGACATACTCTGCGGAATGGAAATTCCAAATCGACCCAGCCTTGGAAGATATGCTCCTCAACCACTTCGGTATGGCGGGCTATCCAAAAGAAGTGTCTTAAAAATAAAGGAGTTTCGACTCCTTTATTTTTTTGTTAAGTTCAAAAATATTACAGGTAGATATTATCTATTGGTAATGCCAGACCATTTAAAATACTAGAGGAACAAACAGATGTCGGATTTACCTTTCGCGTTAGTCGACGAGTCAATGCTAGATGCAAACTCAATCAAGGCTTTAGAAGCCGCAACGGGGATGTTTAAGGAAGCATTTAAAGGAGCAGGGGACAACTTCATTGACCCTGACATAGATGCAGTGTTTAAACACATTAACCCAGTCATCGATCAGGAATATCTGGCCATTCACCGCGTTCGCCTAGCAACGCGCAATGCGCCAATGTTCATCTTCTCATACGTCACGTTCTTTGGAGATCGTGAAGTGTTGAGGGGTTTGGGTTATGATCCAATGGACGAATATCCGTGCAGTGTTCCGATCGAAATCCGTAAAGGGTTTACGGCCATTCACGTTATATGCCCGATAGCGATGCTCCATTCAAATGTGTTCTGTGATTTGGTAATGGGTGATTGGTCGCAACCGATGACCACCACGACAACGCCGTTCCACATTTCATCCGTAGATGATGAATCAACGCTATCTGAATTCGAAACCAATCTCATGATTGAACTCAACTAATTCGACGCTCACGTTGCCACCGATAAGGTGGTAGCGGGGCGTTTTAACTAATGCCCAATAGAGCAGGGACTTACCGCAAAAGCCTGTAGAAATATATTATCTATAGGATAAGGTGAGACTTAAACCGAAGGATTTTGAACATGACGGCACTCGTCGATATTACAAGACGCGACCTACCAAGAACGATTCCAACGAATAATGTGGAACTCAGCCATGAACTGGCACACCACGCGAAAGTTAGAGACACCGTTTTCACTACGTCCATCACGTATGTGAACGGTTTGGGGTACCCAGTAAATGTTACAGACCGTATGGGCTTAACGAAAACACTCCCTTCCGCAATTAACAGAATGGTAGAAACAACCTGCAATCTTGAGATATTCTTAACCCACAAATACAAGTACGGTGTAAATTTTGACCCGTACAATGTATTAGATGATAAGTATGTCGAATCCAACAAATCGTTAGCTTTGATGAAGGCAGAGATCATCCGCCATTTTGATGAGATGACGCCCCGCCAAAAAGCATGCGGGGAGTTTATCGTGACGCTGAAGTATGTAATTACGGATGAGGTCATGAGGCTGAATGGGAACGATGTCTATATTCATGACATTGACGTAGCAGTAAGGTCTGCGGCGGTTGGAGTGGAGGAGTTAATTCCAACACATCCAGAATCCAAGGAAGGGCGATTAATCCGTGAGATCAGTCGAACTGATGGCTTTAGCTTAAATGTAAGCATCAATGATCCGAACAATAAATTCGGCGAACGGTTCGTAAACATTCTAGGGGAAGTTTATCGAGTACCGATGATGCAAGACCCAACCCAACCTGAGGGCGTGCACTTTATAGAGTCTACGCCAAGTAAGTTGGAATGTGTCGGCTCACCTGTAAGGAAGCGGGTGATCGCGTTCGATGACGTAGCTGGTTTGGAACAATTCTATCCAAGCCAGCATGCAGCAAAATGTTTAGGGGATTCTAATAGCGTCATGAAGCGCGAACTAGAAGAACATAAGAATCAACTCGCGGGAATTGCATTTGAACGTGAGAGAATGATGACTGACCTTAAATTCGAACGGGAAGAAGCCGAACATAAGCAGAAGAAAGCAGAGGCTGATCGTAAAGCTGAACTCGAAGAATTGAAGCGCATACGTGATGAGAAAGAATTCTTGCGTAAAGACATATTTGCGGATAGTGATTATCGCCGTCGCATGTATGGGCATCAATTAGACGATGAGGTTTCAATTCGCCAACGGATTATTGCTGAGGATAAATATCGTCAGGATAAAGCTAAATCAGAATCGAATGCAATCTTGGATATTCTTAAATGGGTTCCAGCGGCAATCGGTACTGTTGCGGCATTGTTTCTCGCAATGACAAAACTATTACCAGCGAATTAAGGAGTCACAATGGATGAAGATGTTTTCGGGCCATTCTTCGCCAATCACCCGAAGTTCAACCCAATGCTTGCAGAGGGGTTTGCTCACAATCAACTTCAACATGCACCGGAGTATGTGGGCAATAAGTTCAAGCAGGTTGAACAAGGTGGGTCATTTCCGCCGGGTTTAAAATATTTGGGGTATGAGATTTGTACCCCAGAAAAGTCGTATCAGGTTTTGTCATCAGTAAAGCTTCGTCAGAAGCATTATTACGACATTACCCGAAGTGACATCTTTCCGGTATGTTATAAATTCTCATGGCATGGAGAGCCACTAAAGAACGATGTACATATTTTCTTACCCTATACGCGTCCGGGTGGTTGGTTGACGTTGAACGATGCGCAGTATCATATCGCACCGGTCTTGTCAGATATCGCAATCAGCGTAGCGGGTGATGGGTTATTTGTACGCTTGAAGATGCCATTGCGCATCTATCGTATTCAACATCAAGTGATGTTGAATGGCGTACGTGAGTTGACCAACGTGCCTTGGTCACGCGTTCACAACAATACCCCGAAATCAATGAAGACCTCACTGGCACATTATTTGTTAGTGAAGCATGGTTTGGTAGGCGCATTTAAGGTCTATGCGAACTGTGATGTTGTTGTTGGTAATGCGGACACCATCAACAGAAACACCCATCCAGAGCACGAATGGACGGTGTGTAAGACGGCAGTACACGCCTATTCCACAAAGGGGAATTCACGTATCGTAAATCGCCGAACTGATGTACGTTTAGCGATCCGTAATGAGGATTGGAACGAGCTTACCTCCGGATTAGTGGGAGGGTTCTTCTACCTCGCTGATAAGTTCCCAGAACAAGTCATGCTCGATAAGGAGTTAGAAAGCCCAGCCATTTGGAAGTTGCTCTTGGGGATTATCCTGTACGGCAACGGCGCTGCACTTACGCAGATCATCCACAACATGGATACGCACATTGAATCTGTAGATACCTATTTGACTGAAACCAGTAAACGCTGGTTGGAGTTAGAGGATATCTTCGTCAACGATGCGTACGAACTGTTTGCTGAAATCATCAACAGTTATTCTCGTAGAATCTCGGCATCCTCTGATAAGATTTCAACCATGTATGGCAAGCGCCTCGTGGTCTTACATTATGTTTTATACGATATTATTTCCAGTATCAATAAAGCGGTGTTTGACATGCAGAATGCTGGCTTAGCAACGTTGAGCGAAACAGACGTCTGTCGCATATTCAACAATCGCATTAAGATGTTGACCATCTTACGATTGAAAGATCAGGAGCACAAAGAAGTGAGTTCCATCGGTTCATCCACCGACAGTCTCATTTACAAGTTATCCATGCAGAACATTCTGCAAACCAATGCTTCTCGGAAAATCACCAATAAGGATTTGGAAGTAACGTTCGGTGAAGAATCAATTCAACACGTTTCTGTTGCTGAATTTGGAAACCCGAATGTGAATCCTGAAAAGGAACCGACCGGACGTCAGCGTACGAATCTGTATGCGAAGTCTGATGAGCAAGGTATATTACAACGCAGTGATCGTTTCTATGCTTTAACGACTGCTGTTCAAGAACGTATTAAACGATAAGAGGAATCCATGCCATGCGCTTAGATCAGGCCACCCTAGACCAAATCACTGACGGCCTCACTTCCGAAGCCAATCGCTTAATGAATACCAATCCGGCCACAATGGCGGCGTACGACCAGCTCATGTACCAGAATGGTAACAATGCCGTATTTGACGAAAGTGTGGCACGTGCAGCGCAATTGTATACCGTAACGATGGAAGACGATCAGACTACCCCATTGGCAGAAATTGCGTTCGCAAGCGGAAGGGATGCATTTCAGTGGCTTGCAGCTTACTTGATGAATCACGACAACCGTATTCTCAACAGCATGACGCAGAATGATGCGGACAACCTATATACGTTGTACTCTAACGCGAACCGCGACCTTGCGACGTATCAACAACGCCATGTTCGCCATCAGCCGCAGCAACGTTCCGGATACGGTGGCAACCCACGCCCACGCACGAGCTACGGTTCCAATCCACGCCCTGCAAATCGTCAAATGCAACCACGTAACAATGGTATCCCAAGCAACCACAGTTACAGCAACACTCGCCCACCAGCAAACAATCGCTATGGTGCGCCAGCAACGGGTGCGAACATTGGACGTTCTGGTGGCGGGTTCAGTCAACTGCAACGACTTCGTCAGGCGGGTGAAACGCTCGCAGAAAATACGAACAATTCGCCACCACCAAGACAAGGGGTTGAAAACGTAATTAACATTACGCGCCAACCTAACTTAGCGGAGGAAGTAAAAGTGCCGGTAGAAGAAGTTAGTGAAGAAGCGACGGTCTTACAGGTCGAAAAGTATCGTCCAGAATATCGTCCAAGCAATAATCGCGTTGCGCCAACACTCTACGATTTGCGCAAACATATTCCCCTTTATAAAGTCCGTTTAAAACGCGGCGTGTTCAGCGAAGTCGTTGACGAAATCATCATCGCCAAGGATTCCAACGAAGGCAAAATCATCATGGAGAAAGCGAAGAACGTGCCAGATCATGAAAGCTATCTATACCTCCCTCGCCGTGGAGAGAATAAGGATACGAATTTAAACGGCGATCAACAGACCCGTAGTGCACTCGGTAAGTTGGCAGGCGATCAAGTCCCGTTTGAAGTAATCAATGAACAGTTGGTTAAATCAAACAACACCATTGAAGCCAAAGAAGGCGCTAAGTTGCCAGCGGTATTTACGCAAAAGGCAGTTGAGGTTACTGACATCGCATATGGTACAATGTCAAACACTACTGAGCGTTTGTTCCGCCTCGTGGATCATGTGAACAAACATCTAGCACCACTTAATCCAGATCAGAGCTATTCAAATCTGGTGGTGTTCGGTACGGTTCGTGACATCCTACCATTCAACATTACGCACCCTGAAGATGTGGCGACATTGCAGAAGCTGATGACGTACATGGAATCTCACAAGAACGTGGCATCTTGCGTACAAACCATGCGACGTTTAGAGCAAATGCTTCCACCACGTGAATGGAACGTATTGAATGATGCGGCTACGGCGGCAATTAATACGGTCGGCGTCGTTGACTTTGCATTACCTGAACCAATCAGTAACTTTACAGATGAAGTTCAAACGTATGTAAGTCTAGTTGATCAGCATTATGGTCGCGACAACGGTGAGAAATTCGCTGGCCGTATCGTTGAGAAGTTCTTGGCGGCGATCAACCTATTGGTGACCCAAAACCAAGCGACGTTCGTACAGGATTATCGCGTCGTGATCTTGCCAATCGAGACTAATGATCTTAGCATTGCTTCCACAACACAAAACCTGAACGTTGGTTTGGTGTCGCAATCCGTTCTCCCAGATTTGTACTATGGCCTCGATCGCCAATTGAATCTGTGTGAATCAACAATCCTAAGCCTTGTAGTTTATACGCGTGACGGTACTGCACTTGAAGTGCGTCGTACACCTGTCGGCGATTCAATCCTCCTTAGCTTAATCCAATAATCGTCATAGTGACCATTGTACTGCCCTAGGGCAGTACAATGGCATTCAGGACTTCTTTATTTTTTATTTGTCTTCATCGGTAGGTTCCGGTTCTTCTTCAGCAGGTTCTTCCTGAACAGGTTCCTCATCCTCAGCAGTTTCTTCAGGCGGTTCTTCATCGTCGAAGCTGAACTCATCTTCGAAACCACCATCCATGGCACCTTCTTCCTCACCTCCACCAGAAGTACCATTCTCTTGAGCAACCTCCCCACCGCGTGCAGGAACTTCCTCACCCATGGAATCGTTAATTGCACGAAGTTCTTTCACTGCGCCGGTAATGGTCGGAGCAATTGACTTCAACCAATCCATCATCCGCTTCACTACGACTGTGATGTTCGCACTGCCATTCGGGCCAGTCCAATTGCCCACCTCAGGAACAACACCGCGACGTGTGAGCCACTGACGAACAAGATCGGCCTTAATTAGACTACGCAGAAGTTTAATATCTTCTAAACGAATGTTCTCATTGCCCGTCTGGAAGATTTCATCACTGAATTGAGAACTCAACACAGATTCTAAGAACTTATCGTACGCTTCGTACTTAGCTTCAGTATCATCAGTACCTTCTTCATCCAGCGATGGTAACTCAGCAGTAATCCCCATGATGAAGTTGTAAGCTAAACGCCCAACATCAACAGACATTGACTTGCCAGAAGTAAGGTCGCCCAACTTGTCCTTATTCGACTCAATCGCTTCACGAACCATCGTCATGATCGGTTGTGAGTTAAGCGCATACTTTCGAACCAAGTCAGTTAGATGGAATTCAGTGATGTCTTTCCATACGCCGATACGTTCACGGAACAGTTCATTGTTCAATAAGCGAGAAGTGACGCGCTCATCTCCCAAAGAAGTATCGATCTGTTCAGGCGTGAGCGTGAATGCCATGTTGTGAAGTTTCTGCAGACGTTCAGTTAATGCCGCGTCCGGTTCACGCTTGTCGAATTCAACCGGCTCAACCTCAACCTTAGTTTGCGGATAGCGCGGATCAGACTCCACGTTTACTTCAACGGCTTGGCGCCACACCGATTGGTTAATACTCACAGGATCGATCACATTGACCGGCATCTGGTTCTGATAGTTCAACAATAGGTTGTTGTATACCATTCGCGCAGCGGCTTTCTGATCGGGTTCACGTGGATCAAGTTTAATGTTAAGTCGACGGCGTGGGATAGACGCTTGGAATTCCATGTTGACTTGAGAATACATCAATACCAGACGTAGCGAAGCAATGGATTTGGAGATCTCGATCAGCGATTCACCTACGCCAGCATCATCGTAGTTGTATGCCATGTACATCATGAGTGAAGCAGGGATCAGCAGGATTTGAACGCGTTTCTTCCGCAACGTCATTTCAAACAACAGACGCATTAAACCGGATGGTTTGGTCGTATGGTAGCTAGTACCCAATACACCATTCTCAATACGTTTCTGCCAATCATTCCACGTAATCGTCGTGTACAATTCAAATGCTTGGTTATAGTCCAAGTATTCAGTTGCACGTGACTTCTCTGATGTAGTTGATGTGGCATTCATGTTCATGGATTGATCCACTTGACGAATGAACATGCTGTTCAAGTCACCATTGCTTGCCATTGAGTTATACTCATCGGCTAAGTTCATTGACCCTGAGGTACGACTTACTGGCCGTTGGTTCTCATCGAGTGCAACGAGGTAGGCCACGTGAACTGTTGGATCAGATGGGTCAAAGATCGGCGCCACGGATTCCATCGGCAAATGCATGATCACTGGACGGCCAATGTTCTTACGTTCCAACGTTGATGGGTCTTTGAGCATACTAATTGGGCGTGCATTGTAAGCGCGTTCATTAGAGTAGCTCTTACGCAATGAAACCTTACCATTTGCCTGATCCCGAATTGCTGCGGCAAATGCATCTTCAGGGCCATTGCCACCATTCATGTCGTTGTTACCCGCAACCACATGCCCATTATAAATGTTCATGTGTTGAAGATAGATTTCAGTTAAGCGATCGGCAACGTTACGCTTCTGCAACTGCCCAACTTTAAGCATGTCCGGGTTATCGACAAAGCGCTGGTACAGTTTGTTGTAGTCACTCGTCTTGTGAGGTGCCTCCGAGTCGTGGTTTAAACCCGGTAGCGAACTATCATCGGAGACGACTAATGTCGCATCACCCGCACCAAAGATGTTATACTTACGACCAAAGATTTCCAAATAGTTTTTCTCGTAAGCTTCTAAGCCCACTGCAAGATCACTATTAATGGAATGGTCAATGGTTGTTTCAGGGAGAATGACTTTGGCAACCGCGCCTTCTACAATCAACGCATTGTGAATCCAACGGTTCAGAGACTTCTTGAAACAGAATTCTTCTTCAATTTCATTGCGGATGTTCTCCAGCAACGATTTCTCAATCCCGTTGAATGTCTTTTCTAAATCAGAGCTTAATGTTACTGAGGTGGTTTGTAATCCCCCGTTGATGATTGCAGATACAACAATGTTTGCAGCCAACTGTACGTCGGGTAATTGACGAAGAACACCTTGCGCATCTTTGATCTGATTCGCAATTCGTGAGGAGGTAAATTGCAGATGATTACCCGGCATCGAGTTGATCATGTCTTCCATGGTCATGGATTTGCCGAAGCGATTTTCAGGCTCCTGCATCTTCGATTCGAGTGCCTTTGCAACGTCTGGGTCGCCCATTGGCGTGCCCTGATTATATGATTGTTTTAGTTTCTTGTTCACCACTTTAGGGTGGTTAAGCCCTTGCGGCGAGGAAATCCACTCTTTGTTCGACATCGAATTACTCCATAGGTGTTAATATGTCAATAACATTTGATTTATATCTAAAGAAAGTCATGCTCTTGGCAGACACAATGGTCGTCAAGTTCAACTACCTTGCACACATCATCAATAATGGTGTCACGTTAAAATCCTCAGGCCGCATTGCTGTAGATCCACATCGTCCGGAAACGTGGAAATACTACATGAACCTTGCAGGCGAGTATCATCAATACGATAAAGCTGAACTATTAAAATTATCGCACGGTGCATCAGAGCACATGCGTATTAAGGTTGCCGGTGATTATAAGCCCGTTGAAGTTGATTTCACACGCGACTTAATCAGTGGCCCAAATGCAGACCCTGCAATCGCCAACGAATATAAATACGGTACGGCCCACTACAACGCGTTAGTTGCACGCTACCCTGACTTTGAAGAACTCATCCTCGGCATCCTCAACCCGATTCCGAAAGAACTCAGCATTAATGCAAAGGATGGTGAAATCCTCCTTTGCGGGGAATACCAGAAAACCCGTTCAACACAGAACCCCGACGTCTATTACTTCAAGCGGGCCGAAGCATCCATCTTCACTAAACTCGAACTGATCGAGAAACAAGAAGACGACCTCATACCATCGCTACAAAAATACTGTTATGCGTATTTCTCCCGTTGGTTGATTCACGATTACATTGAGGTGGACGACCTATACTTCCATACGCATTGGGGCGTAATGTTCGGTGGGATGGTGACTACCATTCTAAATACGCGATTAGCGGCATGTAAGACGAATCAGGCACACAGTTACCATATCCGTGAACTGCTTAACTCTCATGGCTATCTGGGCCGTCACATTGACGTTCTTGCAATTGAACAATCATTGTGGCTCTATCGAAACGTAGAGTATCTCGATGCAAACATGGGCACGCAGAAAACTTTCGACTTACTCATCAAGCACATCTTCACCCCATCGGACATTCCATTGCGGGGCTATGTATTGGCACATGATGCCAAGGATGTCACCCTCGGAAGAATGCCGCGACTGTTGGGGTATGAGCAACCATTGAACTTCGACGGTGCAGGAAGTACATTGACGCGTGGCTACACGGTCGATGAGTTATTGAAGAAAGAGCGTGGGCTGGGACGGGACAATGACCTTGTCGCAGAGGAACATAAAGCGTATTTGGAATTCGAAGGGGCGCGCAGTCAAGGCAGCCAATACGATACAAAGTTGTTGGAGTCCACCGTCGTTGACTATAGCAACTACCTCCCTTATCAGGTTCGTGATGTGTTGATGAACTTGTGGGCCTATGCGATTGCTAAGGGAACTTATCGTGGTACGGTCTATGTTACGCACCCGCGCTCTGGTGAGCGAATCCAGTTTACCATGCTTAACGCATTCATCCTCATGGTGTACTGCATCAACAAAGGAAACAGCGGGCTAGAACTCCCGAAAGTTCCTAAGGTATATGTGAGTATGATCCCTCGTGAGGAAACCAGCATCCATCCGGACTTTAAACCGAAGCTAACGCGCGCTGAATTCCGTGACCTTGCTCCGGTTGAAGACCTCACCGATGTTGAATTGGATAAGATCATTGCAAATACGAATTTCCGCAGTTCGTATATTTCCAGCGTAGACTTCTACGATGAAGCCTATCGGGTTTGGGATCGTCTGTGTCAAGACTACGACTATGCTGAGAACTGCCAACTTATTAATAAGAGTTGCTACCGTGACATCGTAGCACGTCGTAAGTATTGGTGGGGGATGGAACTTGACTTACCACATTCAGGCATGAGTTACGCCGAATGGTTTGCAAACAACAACCTTGATCTCGGTGATCTTAATTCAGAAGATTTGTTGAAGTTGGGTACTGACCTTTATATGTTCGCTACTGGGTTTGTGGAGAACAATGATCGCAAAGCGAAGGCGGTACAGAAAAGCTGCATTGATATCTTAAAGCACTATTCGAGCCACACAATTCATTTGGCAGCGAACAATGCGAGTTACTCTCCGGCCATGAGTCGTGACAGTCAACTCAAGATCGACAACTTACAACTGGTCAGTGCAGTGCGCTATCCGATTACGGATCGTCCAACGTCAAACCACTTTGCGACGAAGTCTGCGGTGAAGTACACCCTCCCACACGGAGAAACCTTCTCACCGGAACACGTTAGCTTAGACATTAAAGTGCAACTCCCGGTTGAAGTTGGCGTTGACGTATCACTATCATCCGAAGTGGGCATCAATGAAATCCTCGGAATTGGCGACGTTTCAATTATGTCGGTTAATGTATATCCGCTATAATGAGTGCAAATGCTATCTTATGATGGCGAATCAGGGCATGTTATTTAGATGACGTGTCATGAATAAACATAACTGGGAGCATCTCAAATGACTAAATATCAACCGATATTTGACCAATATAATGCAAAGCTCACCCCTTTGCTAATGAATACAAATAATGTCGAAGTGTTATCCGTTTCCCCATATGCGGGTACAGGTGACATTAACACGTTGGTAGAAGTGCGCGTTGACCGTGCAATCAATGCGCAAGGTGAAGTCAATCCAGAAACTGATCCGGAAAACCGTTACTACACACGCACCGTGGAAATGCAACGCTTTGATCTTGCTTCCGCAATCATGCCGGATGTAAAGGCTGCACTCGACGCTGCGCTGGAAGCCTTAGGCACGCCTACGCTCGTTCATGGTAAATTGAGCGACGCTGATCGCAACACAGTCATTACGAATGCGGATGTTCGTGAACTGATTATGTTGTTGCCAGAAGACGTTGACTTCACGCCCGTCGGCACAGGTGACGAAAAGTTGTATGTGATGACTGCGAAGAAAAATAGCCTTAGCTATATTGGTCGCGTAGATGTTGTAGTTGAACCAGAAGTAGATGGTGGCTTGGGAAACCTTGAAGGCTTGGCGTGGATCACGTCTGACACCCAAGTCGTTGCTGGTTCATTGACGTTCCCTGATGGCGTGACTGTAGGTCAGGTCGGTACGGCTGTTAAGTTCCAATACACCAACACCAACACTGAACGCCTTCGTGCGAAAATCGGCTTCCATATCGGCGGCGTCTACTCTACGAAAGACGTTGCAGTTGAACCGGGCGGCGGTGAATGGACGTTCGAAATGCCAGCCCGTGCAGATTATCCGCATGGTGAATTCCCAATCGAATTCAAATACGGCATTGATGACATTGTCAACGGTGCATGGATTTTCGGAATGTCCATGTTCAAGATGAATGATCTTGAATGGCTCAAAGCGTCTGACAACGTTGTAGTGCATGGTGTGATTCACCCGAACTATTACACGCCAGTCCATGCGGCGAAGTACGGTGAAACAATTACCGTTAAACTCGAATCTGACATCACGGATCATGTTCGCGCCCGCTTACAAGTTGCTGGCATTGGTGAACCGGTTGAAGTTGACCTCTATCCGGGCCCAAACCATACGGTCGAGTTCACATTACCTACCCATGTTGAAATGGGTGATGCCAGCATGACCATCCTGTTGTTAGGTGAAGGTGAATCCCCATTGGGTTTCATTCATGAATTTAAGATCATGAATGCTGACGTGGACGAAAGTCTACTCGAATTTGGTGACTACCAAGACTTCTTCAATTCTGGCCTTGGTGGAACGACCTTCTACCCAGCTGAAGCCATCTTGGATTGGATGACCGTTCGTCTGGCACGCGCCGATGGCAGTCCACTTGAATCCGGTACGGCCAATGATCCGTTCCCGCGTACGATGGTATTGGTTGAAGAAAGTCCAGAAGCTATTTTGGATATTCGTGTCTCTGAAAACGGCGCGCCGAACAACTACAGCTTTGATGTTCGCTTAAAAGACGGCGTTGCTTTGACGGAACACAAAGAACTCGTAATGAACTTCAACGTCAACAAGTTTGGTGAAAACGCAAGTAATCATCCGTTTGCAGGTACTGCTTACGTGTTCCCTGAAAGCATGTCAGCGCAAGTGCAGCAGCCGAATGGTACGTGGGTCAACTTCGCTGATTGGGACACTGCAATCACACTGACCAATGAAACGGAACTCGACATTCGCTTAGGCGCAGTGCCTGAGTCGTGGACGTCCAAGAACCCAACGACTTACGAGTTGGTGTCAGCAACGGGCGAACCAAACATTACTGTGGATTGGGAAAATGGTCGCATTCTATTCGGCTCCCCAACCGTGGTTAGCGGTAATGAAAACGTAATTGAAATTGTTGTTAAAGTCAGCCCAGACGGTATTGGCAGCTTTAACGAATTCAATGCCACATTGAATGTCCGTCGTACAACCTAAGCGGACTAAGAGGAATTAGATAATGAGTTCATTAAACTTAAAGCAAACGGGTTTGGCCCGCCTAATCGCCGCTGGCAATGCGGCCTTTAATGACGTACTCCTCACAAATGAGCGTACTTCAGTTGAAGGTTACAAAGTATTCGCCCATTACAACAACGGTCAACCCAATGCTGAACTTGAAGTGGTTCATGACACCGTTGGCACTGACGATACTGATGTGCCGGATGAAGTTCGTTTTGAACGTAAGTTCATCGAATATGTCCATATGGAATTCGACGCGACTGAGCAAGCGAAGCCGTACGAAATCAGCGTGAGTGGCAGTGCGACCAAAGCAAAAATCGTTGCGGCATTGAATGCAGTGCATGGTTTCAAGCTTCGTGTTGAAGACCTCGTGAATGAAGCGACTGGCGGTGAAGTCGATCTTCGCTTCAGCGGGGAATGTTTACTTTATAGCGGCAGCATTCGTGTTCAAATTAGCGCCACCTAAGACGCGTTCGTTCACTGGGGATTAATCCCCAGTGAACTTATGAATGAATAACCATTTTTGAGGTCACCATGTCAATTATTACCCAAACAATTTATTCTCGTGCTTTGGCAATGCAGCGCAAGATCGGTAAGCCTTACGATCCACTGCCACTAAGTACCATCAATGAACTGCTCGCAAACAGTCGTGCTGTGCCTTGGCTACCGCAGAACGGTAATGCGGCGAAAGAAGTCTATGCGGAATATGATTCTGCACAAGACACCAACAGCATGGTCATGAAATACCTTATGGTCGGCAACAATGGCCACCGTACCGTATATGGTGAGAACCTCCATGCCGGCATGCCAGCACCGATTGACTGGGCTGCAAACAATGGCGGTTTCTATAGCGCCCTTCCATTGAAGATCGTACCGATGGATACGCCACTCAGTCCAAGTGAACGTGCGAAGTATCGCATGCGCATTCCTTTGGAAATCGGGGGCAGCCTGTACGAATCCTTCTGGGCAATGGTCATTGACTTCCCGAACAATGCGCCGGAATATCGCACCTATCGTAAAGAGAAGAACGTCATTGTTGACTCTGCACTGTGGGCACCGTCCATTGATAACCTACTCCCACAACACCCTACAGGTGATCTGACGCAGGATAAGACGCACATCTCAGTGACGCAACCTTATAATGCGGTATTGTCTACTTCAATGATCAATGACATCGTTGAAGCATGTGTGCTACTATTCGGCCGTCCAGAAGCCGCAGTGATCTCTGAGATCGCAGCATGTCATGGCGTAGATAAGCCGGTGACTGCGCGACATGGCGTAGATGGTGGTACGGCAAGTTCAATTCAAAGCGGCCTATTCTTCGAAACCGTGGCCATGCAGATTGATACGCACATTTCATTGGTACAGCCAATTTCTTACAATCACACCGGCTTCGGTGTAGATTTACAAGTCGGTGGCGGCGTACCACTCTATCCAACCAGCTCTAACGGCAACTAATCACAATTGGGGTGAATATGCGACATCGACTCATGTCCATTGACCCCGGAACAGTGAACCTAGGCGTAGCGATTTCTGACATTACCACTGGCGTCGGCATGAAAGTGTTGGACGCCAGTAACTTACAACTGAAGCAGGTGCTGACCGAAGAACGTATTCGTGAAGTCACGCGCAAGTTTGCAATCCGTGAAGCGATTCGTAATTACCTTTACAAGTCCCTCGTGTATTGGAAACCCTCAGCGGTTATTTCAGAAGTCCCTTATCTAAACGAATCACTGAACTCATTCCTGTCCCTTTATGAATGTAATCTAGCAACACGTGAAGCAATTCAAATGTATTCTGCAACGATGGCATTCAATGGTGTTGATCCAGCATCAGCAAAGAAAGCTTTGGGTATTCCGGGAAATAGTGGCGATAAAGAACTCGTCTTTGAGAAGGTGACGAGCGCATCGCACATTGATCTATCTTTAGTCGAACCTAAACAGTTGACTGAACATGCCATTGATGCGATACTGATCGGAAACTATTATTATCAACGCTTCGAAGAATGGAGAATAACATGAGCGACGGTTTAGATTTAAACCAACTCACCATTCGAATGGGTGAAGTGAAGTTGTTGGATTTAGACTACGGCTATTCCATCATCACCAAACTCAACCACATGACTGGGGAGCAAACTTTTAAAATTGAAATGACGGGCAATGAAATGAAAGCGGTGTGTGATGCACTGCCTGCATCGTTGCGTGATATGATCAACGAAACCGTATTGTTGGATTCAAATCAAACCATGGAAACCATCAATGACATTGAAAAGTCATTGCGTCACATGGCGGAAATTGAAGAACGTGATGTTCGTGCCGTTGAATCATATTTGGGTGTCATCATTTCAGTCATGGCCGGATTCTGCGTAGCAATTACGGTTGCCTATGGAACGGCCTCAGCTGACATCAAGACACAATATACGCATTATATGTCTAATGCCATCACCATGCTCATTGATAACGTCTACAAGCGAAACCAGAGCAATCCAGCCCCCATTGAAGCACCGAGTGATACTGGCGCGCCATAGCGCCAGTATCATTGAACTATATTTCAAATATGTATTATTAAGATGAACTAAACTAATAAGGGGACATTCATGAGCCTATCAACTAGAATTTATACTGCAGTAAAACACGCGTCACAAATCACTCCAGAGGCACACACTCAATTTACACATCGGCCAAAACATCCCATTGATCGACTGCGGGAACTCACCGCTGGCCGCCTTAAAATAATCTCAATGTCACATAACACCGAATCAGGCGCTTGGCGCAAGTCGAATTGGGGCGTGGGCGGCATTTCAGTCTTCCCTAAACTCTCAGGTGACGAATGCGTTATCACTTATCTTGATGGCACGGTGGTTAAGTTCAATTACCAAAAGAACATCGTGATTGAACGCTATAAAAAGATCAATGGTGAATGGTTCGCCCTCAGCCGGCGTCACAGCCGTGATGTTGAAGCCTGCAAGCGTAATGTACCTTGTTTAAAGAACAGTGCAGTCGTTGATCGGGTACTGGACATCTGTAGTGACATTGACCCGCGTATTGTGAAGTACGTGATTCGTGAATTGAATGACTTGCTCCGTGAAATGTTGCATGATCAGAACCGTGCCATGAGTATTCAATCTGCCACCAGCCAAATCAATGATGCATTTGAATTGGCCGCGATGGGCATTGATTGGAACATTTCAATGGGCAATTATTTGCATGGGTCTCCGCCCACATCCGCGAAGCTTGCTTCGTAAAGTACAAGGGGCTACGGCCCCTTTATTTTTTTTTGTTTAATTACGGCATAAATGAATAGTCAGCGGGGTAATCCCGCTGACTATTCATTGACCTATTACGCAAACGTGGTGTATTCCCCGAAGTCTGAAAAGCCGATGAAGCCATCAAAACCGTTCTGCCCACCCCAACTAAAACGCGATGCCCAACCCGCATAAGGCTCAACACCGCCTTTACCGCCGGCCAAACTCGAACTGATGACGAGTCCATCCATCACGCGACGACTTTCATCCCACGATCCACGACCGGTCGCACTGGCAATAGCCAAACCTTTGAACTCACCCATCACGCCAACAGACTTGAAGCCGATGGATAGCGGAGGAATAGGTAGGTTACCGCCCGAAGCTTTGCGTCTGAAATGGACACGTACCTTAGCCCAACCACCCGCACCATTGGCGTCCGGACTCGCCCCACGCCAACTTTCACCCGCCGTCGTGCGTCCGCCCGCCGTCGTGATCGGTATGCGATATCCGCCATAGGTCAATATCGTCATCCCGGGAGCCGGAGGAAGTGGCCCACTACCTTCTTCAAGCACTTCAATCGTTAATGCAATGTGCTTAAACGTTGTGTTGTTGACAATCCCTGCAAACAATCGATTCACATGCGCCGCTAAACTATGTGCAATCCCAGCACCGCCGACGAGGTTGTACCATTGCGACCAGTTCGAACCGCCCATGCCACCCTCACCGAATGCGATTGGAATATTCGCAACTTGCGGTCGATCGGTTAAGGTAGCCGTTGGAGAATGGCGATATGGATGCTGGCGTGGATCGTTGATGTATGCGCAAGCATGTGAACCCGGCTGACCGTCAATCGATGCACTGGCTTGACCATGTGCTAACAGGGCGCCCGCTCCAGCCCCGCCGACAAACACGTCAAGCCAGAAGCCATACTGTCCCGGTGCAATCCGCTTAACTGCGTCGTTCCGGTAAGCTGGATTGATGATGATCTTGGCACCGCTAGCATATCGATCACCACCATAGACTAACGCTTGCGGGATTGAGTCAACATAAGACCCGCGTGGCGTAACGAGTACCCAGCTAAATCCAAACCAACCAAATGACCACGAGGTAACGGGAAACTTAGAGAAGTTCACTTGGAACTCAGCGATGCCTGCTGCGTTGGTCTTCCCTTCATTAATTGGCGTTACGATCACACCATCCATTGCATCTGGAGTGCCGCCATTAGGGGCTTCCAATTCCAGTGTGCTCAGGCCGATTACCGTGCCCACAGGGACGTTTAATACTGAAACCTCAACCGTATAGGTATTTCCTGAAAGGAAGCCGTCACGCGGCTGCTGAGGGCCAATAACGCTAAGTCCCCCAGTGGCTGGCGGAACATCCGTGGAGTTCATCGTGATTGGCATCTTATTCGGCCGAGCCGAATAATACTTGAAGCTGAACTGTGGTAATGCGTTGATGTCAATAGACGTACTACCCACCACCGCATTGTTGTGCTTTAAATCTAATTCGAGTTTAGCCATTTGAAATTCCTTTCGTTATGCGTAAGTTGCGTAGTAGCCGAAGTCCGTAATTGCGACAACGCCATTCCCCCCGTTCTGTCCACCGGCCGAATATTTAGCACTGCCCTTACCGCCATCTGATGAGGACTTAATTCTGATTAGATCGCTGATTGCGGACATTGCTGGAGTATGTGGCGGCGCATTCTCGTATCGCGAACCGTTATAGAGCATTGGCCCAATGAGTGGGACGGTAGCGTCGACACCGCTGGCCAACGATTCTGATTTAAAACACAGAATGAGTGGGCGCATTGGGCGATTTCCTCCGCTGGCCGTTCGGCGATAGTGAAGGCGCATTTTAACGTACGATCCCGTTCCTGAGTTCACATGGCCCAACCACTGCCAACCTTCACCGGCAATCACGTCACCGTTGTGAATTGGTAGCGGGTCTTGATACCCCCCATGATAGAAGTTAAATCCACCACCCTCCCACGTTGAACCGTTACGCTCAATGGCGACTTCGGCTGTGATGCGCATGTGCTGATTATTCCCAGCATCGACACCACTCTGAAGACTCCTAAGGTAGTTATTCGCCGCCGTAGCAATTGGAGTCCCTACGCCAGCACCACCACGCGGAATCAATGGGCCATAATCTGAATGCTTACCACCCTCAGCAAATGCGATTGGGACGTTATCGACTTCCCAATAGTTGACGAATTTGTGATATCGGTGAGGGATGATTTTGGGATCGCTGATAAACAGTGCGACTGAACCACCATCTTCACCTAAGTCATATTCTTGAGAATCGCCCCCCACTAGAGATAAATGTCCACCACCACCAGCGCCAAGCATGATGTCGATCCAGAAACCATACTGGCCCGGTGCAACCTTGATGACTTGATCCGCAACTTGACTTAAATTCAAACGTCTAGTATAGCCATTCGGGTACGTGTTACCGCCTTCAACAATCGCTTGCACCGTAGGCAATGTGACTTCGCCACGTGTGGTGGATAGGCGGAACTGAATTCGTGACCAATTACCAAATCCAGCAATTACATGATAGATTGAGTCTTTACGGAATTTAACTTGGAATTCAGCAATGCCGGCAGCATTCGTCTTTCCTTCATTGATGGGTACGACGTCCATAATGGATTCTTTCGGCCCATCAAATTGCTGAGTTGCCGAAACTACAATGTAGTCCCCACTTTGGGTTAGAACCACCGACGATAGTTCCACCTTGCTACCGGGTGGCATATTTAATACCGTAACTTCGATGGTGTACACGTTGCCGGATAAGAAGCCGTCACGCGGCTGCTGAGGGCCAACATCAATGCCGCCAAGCGATGGGAGCGCGGTGCTGACCATGTCAATTGGGATTTTATTCGGACGCGCAGAAAAGAACTTCAATCCAAATTGCGGTAGCATGTTAATATCTACCGAAGTCGACCCCACAACGGAGTCACCGTGTTTTAAATCTAACTCTAACTTAGCCATACTTAACTCCTAAAAGGAACGGGGCCGAAGCCCCGCCTTAATTATTGATAATCACGGGAACGTAGCGTACCACCCGGGAAGTTAGTTACGGTTACAGCACCAGTTACCAAATATCCGGCTTTAGCACCCGCACACGCTGCCAAGTTCGAAGGTGTCGGAACTTCCGGTTTAGCGTTGGTGGTACTCTCGACCCATTGAGTTCCCGGATCACCGTCCATGCCAGCATCCCCACCTTTACCGCCAGCGCCGGCTGCGAGATAGACCTCAACATTATCCGAGATTCGACGCGTGTAGAATGTAATGAATGGTACGTCTGGTGATGGCGGGTTCGTCTCAGCCACGACATATCTCACCCGTCTACTGCGGCCACCGAGCACCCCCGTAGAATCCTCGCCGTCGCCGGTGACTTGTAAGATGTTCCCACCCCAATTGGATTCGTCCATCTCACCTTCGCCAAACCAGTTCTCCCAGCGATCATTACCGCCAAGCCCGTTACAACCACCACCACTACCATCAGCACCCTGAATCAATAGGACTGGTAAGCCATCTTGGTACTTGTAGATGTTCGGTGCAACGTCTTCACCGCGTCCACCACCACCGCCGCCGGACATCGCAATTCCATAGTTCAGGAATTTAATGTCAACGCCATTATTCATGGTGTTGGACACGCACGAATGGCCGTCAGTTGGCGGATATGATTTCGTCAAATCACGATAGTATCCCGAAACCATACCAACGCCTAACGGGTCATAGCCTTTGAAAAATGAATCGTATCCATTACCACCACCACCATACACTTTACCACGGTTCTCAACAAGCAATGACGAGCCCGCGATCCAACCACCGCCGTCAATAATGCCGGCACTGGCCTTACCTTGAATGGTCACTGCTGCGCCAATGATGAAGCGTGCAGTCACCGCCTTCGTTGGCGCACCGTACTGTGCAGTATAAGCTTGCATTAAGTTCAGCGCAGTGTTTACTGGCCAGCTGTTAATGCTCACAACTTGCTCAGTAGTCGTCTTATCAACAAGATCAACCATCGCAGTCCCGTAAGATGTCGTTGGGTCAAAGTCCGAACGTGCGTTGACTTCAATGGCAAGCTTCTGCGCGCCGACTTCGATCACATCATCCAACTTCACAATGACTTTCAACATATCGGAATGTGGAGAAATCGCACCGGTACTGGAACCACCATTCCACGTCACATACGCCGGAAGAATCGTAGTTAAATCCGCAGCCTTCGCAAAACCATCCCCTGACTTTAAGCGGAGATAGAAGCGCTGTGCGCCGCCGACATTCCAATCCGATTCATCACTTGGCCCAGTCCAACGGGTCGTAATGTTGAGCATGGTGAACTCACCCTCATTCACCGAAGCCATTGGGATACCTAACTCATCCGTAAAGCCAACAGAGATGTTACGGTTGCGCGATGCCGTACTCACCTCAAGTACCGCACGGTTGTTGTTAATCGTAATCTGCTCAACTAGGCCCACTGGCGTAGCAAAGTCGCTTGGAATATATTCATTCCCTTTACGATGCAGTTCCAGAACAGTACCATCTGGGATGTTGGTTGTCGTAATGACCAAATACACCGGAACGTCATCGAAGTTCGTGTTGGTGATCGCCGGGGTGCCCGAAGGGGAGGTACTCCATACCATTGAATAGGTTGGCATCTTAGACGTATCGTTCAACGTAATGTTCACGGTACGCAAAAGTAAATCATCCCCATCACGAATCAGTAAGGTTAAGGTGCGCGCCCCATCTGACTTCATGTTGTTCTTGAATTTGATCGGCACTGCTACTTTAAATGCGCCATCTAATTGCACCAATGCTGCCGGCGCAATCTCAAAGTCCTCAGCAGCAACGCCTGAGTGGGCGATCTTCAAAGTCTGGCCAGCAGGATAGCCTTGCGCTTGAATGTAGAGGTAGAACTGCACCCCTTCATCCACGGCATTGATCGTCCCTGTACCGTTTGATGCAATGGTGGTTTTTGCATCGATGGTTGGAATAGACGTATCCTTGATCTCGACGGAGTAACTGCCGAGCTGCTGCCCTTCGTAAAACGCATCGACTTGGAAAATTTCATCGCCGTCACGAAGCATGTCGTTCTTCAAGGTATAGCCAATGTAGCCACGCCCAGAAGAATTCAATGTCACGTTAGAAGGACGCGTCGTTGCAAAGTCCTCAGCAGACACATGGCCCACAGCAGATGGGTAGCTCAAATCGACCTTGGCATTTGGTGGCATGTTCGTACCAGCAAAGTGTAAGTAAACTGTCGTGCCCTCATTTGCCTGCGTAATCACTGGCGTACCCGCTGTTGAAGAAGACCACGTTGCAACGGCAGTGGAATTCACGGAGGTATCGTTAATGATTAGCGTCGCGGTTCCGATCTGTACGTCATTCGCATCTTTCGCAATGAGTTGGAGTGTTTCCACACCTTCAAAGAGGTAGTCATTACGAACCGTTAATGCTGCAATGCCTTTACCATCCGAACCAATTGTCAAACGCGTTGGAACAGCCGTGGTGAAGTCAGCAGCAGTTGTGGTCGTGTTCGCCGGGTTAGGTTCTACGGAAATGATCGTACCCGCAGGAACGTTCTGCGTCTTCAAGACCAAGTAAACGGTATCGCCTTCGTTGGCCACATCGCGTGAAGTTACCCCGTTAGAATCCGCATAGAAGCCCATCGCATAGTTCGGGTTCGCAGACGTATCCAGAATCAGGATATTCGCAGAGCGCATGATTGCACCATCTTTGGTCAAGTTCACACCAAAGGATTCATCCCCCTCAGATTTGAAGTCATTGACCGTGAAGTATTCAATCACCGCTTTACCGCCCACACCAATGGTCGCCGTTGTTGGCCGCGGCGTTTCAAAGTCAGCATCAGAAGCCTGACCCGCATACTGCAATCCAAACACCGCACCGACATCCACCTCAGTGGTTTGAATGTGCAGGTAAATGCGCTGCCCTTCATCCATGCTGGTCGCAACCGTTGTACCCGTTGCTTCACGACTGAACCACATTTGGAATGTTGGCTCTTTAGAGGTGTCACGCAGCACCAGTGAGGTTGCCACTGGGACATTCACAATCGTAGAAGACATGGACGGTACTAGAGTACGGTTACCGCCTGACTTACGGTCAGCTTTGACTGCGTACGGAATGATCGTCACCGGTTCATTGAGAATGACGCTGCTTGGACGTTCATTGTCAAAGTTGTCCGGCGTTGCAGAACCGCCTGCGTAACTGATGTGCAATTCATGACCAACCGGCATGTTGGTTGAAGCGATCACCAAGTAAGCCACTGCACCTTCATCTACTTGCGTGATTGTACCTACGCCATTTGCCGCAGCAGAGAAGCGCAATGCAATCGACGGTGATTTAGACGTATCGTTAATGGCAACTGTACGACTCACGTTTGCTGTCGCAGTTACGGTTAAAGTAAACGATTCTCCCGTATCGGTCAGGTTATCTTCAGCAGCACGTACGGTCACAGTACCCTTACCATCAGCACCAATGGTGAAGAAGCCGTTGAGTGGCGTTCCTGCAATGTCATTTGCACTAAAGCCCGCAGTCCCTGTAATGCGATAAGGGACGTTAGTACCTGCACTGATACCGGTGGTTTGCAAAGTAAAGGTCACTTCGTCGCCTTCATCAATTGCAGTAGCGGAAGCGCTAAGGTCATAGGTCACTTGACCCAAGTCTTCAACCTGACGCCAGATGTGTGTGCGACGTGCAAAGTAATCGCTACCCGCAGCCAAGCCAACCAAGTCACCCACCTGAGAGTTTGCGTTCTGCCCAATCAATAGAATGTCTGGACTGAGAACAAACTGACCATAGCCACGACGAATGTGTGGCGGTGTTGGATTATCGCTGATGATGATGTCACCGATACCTTGGTCGAGAATATCTTCCAAGTTATCCACGCGTGTATTTAAAGCGGCAATCGCTTCAAGCGCAGCACGGTGGTATTCATCGGCATAGTCACCGATGTATTGGTACAGTTGTGATAGGCCTAAACGGTCACCGGTGCTGATGGCATCGACCATGTGGTTCAAAGCCAAAACCAACTTACCCGTATCGTAAGTTTCACGTGCATCTTCGAAATGCAGTTCAGGCGGTAAGCCACCCAAAGGCATTCCGGTAATGTGGCCGAACGGGAATGTTGTTGAACCGCCCGCGAGTAAGCCGCCAATCTCAGCGTTCAACTGTTCAGCCGTGTACTGATATTCGCCACCCACCGCTTGATACTCTAAGCGTACTGCCGCAACAAGCGGGTTGTGTACGTGGATGATCTTGTAAACGCCCACGCCTAATTGACGCCAGATCGTCTCAACGGGTTCGTAAAGTGAATAGTCCGCAATTGGACGCAGGATTGCACCGGTCGCTACGTTACGCACCACCAAACCACGTGAGTAGAATGCCCCTTCACCGGGCACGACGAATCGATTAATCTCCAAGGAGACGTTATGTGATTCATTGCTGACTTTGTTGGCGGGAAGCTGTCCCGTCAAATCTAAAGCTAATGCCATTATATTCTCCATTTGATGTTGAGGAGCCCATCATTAAGATAAACCCCCCGCATCATGTTAGTCACTCACAACAATAGCGCCATCGTTCCATTGTTGCCCATTGCCTGCAATTCGCAAACCACCACGGCCAATTAATACGCCAAAGGTTTGCAGTGCAGTGCCGTTATTGGTAATCTTCAAGAACACCGTTGCACCGGAACCACCGCCAGTTCCGGTTAAAGAACCTGATGCACCGGCACCCACATTATGTTCGTTCGAACTGTTTGCACCCGCAGAGGAATCAATCGCCGCAACACGCCCCGGAACCTCAACCAGTTCCTCAAAGAGTAGCTGAGAGTAATTCTCCAAGACACCATGGTTGATGTACGATACGCCGCCCGGCGTTGCCTCGGTACGACCACGAAGACCACCTTCCCCAGCACCGGCAATTGCAATGGTCGTCGAACCAATCCGCAATGCAGTTGCTTCACCATCGTAGCCGTCGTACGGTTGCCCCACGGGATCATTCATTGTCCCGGTGACGCCTGAACCACCACCACCCATGAGGACGAGATGTTTGCTTTCACCCGCACCAATTGAGATTGAACCAATGGCATTGTTGCCCGGACGATAAGTTCCATTCTCAGTCACGCCGCCAGTGGACGTGTCAATCAAGTTCAAGGTCGCAACCGCTAACGCAACGCGACCCGCAGGGGAATCCATCCCATGCGTTTGAATCTGATACGACTTATTCCCATCCGGAATAGTGTCATTGCGAATGCCGACACCCGCTACGCCTTTGTTGTTGGTAATGCGCAAAGATTGTGGTGGGTTTTCGATGAAATCGTAACCTTTGTCCGTAACCAAGTTACCGTTTAGATAGTTCTCTAAACGTAAGATTGTCCCGTCTGGCACATTCGTCGTAAGCACCGTGTAGTAAATGATATCCCCCTCGTTTGCAGTTGGGATCGTACCATTACCAATTGGGTTGCCTGAGAAATGCGCCTTAAAGGTCGGTTCAGGAATACGAATGGTCAAGGAAAGAATCTTATTCGTCATCGCAACGTTATCATGTACCGCGACTTCAAACACTTCCTCATTATCACCATCTTGATCCAACACAAAGTCTGCTTTCAAACGATAGCGCACGGTGGCACGATCATGCATCACCGTCATGTGACTGGCGCGCACGTCCAAGAAGTCCTCAGCAGAGACCACATTGGCAAGTGTCGTCGGATACTCCAGCCAATACACGGTACCGTTCGGAATGTTTTCAGAGTACCATTGGAGGTAAATAGTTTCCCCCTCAAGCAAAGGTCGTGCAGAATCCCAAGGGAGTAAGCCTTCCTCGTCTGTAGTCCATCCAATGCGCCATGTAGGGTCTTTCGACGTATCACGCAGTACGACACTAGCAGACTTAACTAACGTCGCCGCAGGAGCCTCTGAGGCGCGTAAACGAACCTCAATGTTTTCATCTCCCTCTGTAGAAGAATCGGCCCGTGTCTGAATGTAGAATGAGCCTTTACCCTCAACCAGCGTAATCGTTGGTAGTGGCGTTTCACTCACATCACCATTCATGACGGTGGCACGCTTATTCCCGATATAGACGTCTAAGCCTAAGGTCGTAATGGCGTTAATGTTCACACCGCTGATATGCACATAAACCCGCTGCCCTTCATCCAGCTGTGACACTTCATGGTTGCCCAATTGATCACGCGTAAACTTAATACGATAGACCGGTTCTTTGGACGTATCCAGAATGGTCAGGTTCGTACTGGCCAAGACGCGTTCACCATCCATGATGGATACGACGAACGTTTCATCGCCTTCAGTAGAACGGTCGGCGGACACGCTGAATACTTGGAAGCCTACTTCCGCATTGATGACCAATGTTTTAGGAAGTGCATCCACGAAGTCACCGGCAATGGCCTGTCCAGAGTAACGCAAGTCCAACTGCGTACCGTCCGCATAGCCGGCCGCCTGCATGATTAAGTAGAACTGATCGCCCTCATTCACCCACGACAAGTTGTTTGAGCCAAAGCGGTTACTGGAGAAGTAAGCAACGTAACCGCCATTCGTGGAAGTGTCGTTGACCAAGATACGTTCCTCAGCAATCAACTTCCCATTGTGCAGAATATAGATGTCCATATATTCCGTACTTTCAGATAAGCTGTCTGCTTTAAGATCGTAGCGTACCCGTGCATAACCGTTCACAATAGTTGCTTTGACTGGCGGCGTTGAGTTGAAGTCAGTCGCACTCAATGTGCCAGAATAACTTAACGTGATCTCAGTACCGTCTTCAATATCCGTGGTATAAAGGTGGAGATAGAACGGTGCACCTTCATTGATGTTGGTTACGACCAAGTTCCCATCACTATCTGAGGTGAGTCGCGTGGCGTAGGTTGGCGTTAAGGAAGAATCGTAAATCCGTAAACGCGTTGCCACCACTGCCTGTTCAACGGAAGACGTATTGGACACATACACCACCATTGACTCGTAACCCTCAGACTGCTTATCCTTGAGGATGTTGAATGGCACTGCGGCGAAGCCATCAACCAAACGTACCGTAGTAGGAAGCCCCTGCAAGAAGTCAGCGGAGTTTACGGTACTGCCGTCGTAGAGTAGACTGTATTGGACGATTGGTGGAACGTTAATGCCCTTAACGATGAGGTAGACTTTATCCCCTTCACCGGCATCGGTAATCTCCGTAATGCCTTCTTCATCGTAAGAGAAGTAGGTCTGATAGCTGGAGTTCGTTGCGGTATCGAGGATTTGTACCTCAGCAAAACGTGCAGCGTCACCAAGGATTTCTAGGCGCATGAACTCAACGCCCTCAGTGAGATTGTCTGCCGATACTGAAACGGTCACGGTGGTCGAACCTGAACTGTTTAAGAACGCAGTCCCCGTCAAGTTACCCACAACGTCACCTAAGGTGATTCCTGTCAACTTCCAACCCACAGCCGTACCATTGGCTCGTCCCGGCGCTGAGATGGTAAAGGTGACATCCTCACCCTCATTCACCACAGTCTTAGATGCAGTCACCGTATAGTTCACGGAAGCCTTATCATCAACGCGTTGCCAGAAGTAAACCCGCATCGCATTTTCATCGCCCGGCTCTAATCCCTGCAACCCGACCAACTCACCGATGACGTCGCCGTTTCCAGCACCAATCATCAACACTTCCGGAATCAACGCCCATTGACCATATTTTAAATAGTTCGAGGGCACTTCCGGATTCATGCTTGGGAGAATATCATCGATGTCGTAATGAACCGCGTTACGGTACCATTCCACACGATCATTGAGTTTCTTCAAACGATCGTTGACATCTGCTGCCTTCGCAGTAAATAGTGCGGAGAGGTGATCGTACAAGTCAAAGTAATCGTCACGTTGGTTAGCATAGAGCGCTGTCAAGATGCGATACATCGAGTTCAAGATCGGACGGATGTTTACCCAATCCCAAATAGAATGTGGATGTGCTGGTACCTTGAATTGCGTTGGTTTGTTCTGAATCTTGTCCCATGGGAAGGTCTGGATGAAGTTTGGATCAAGACTGTCCTTAATTTCCAAGATCACATTCAGCATGTCTTGGAACTTACCGCCCACAGCTTGGTAGTCAATCTTTACTTCCGTAATGTTCGGATTGACAATGCGCATCGCAGCCCAGACTGGTCGACCCAGTTCTTTGGACGCGGCATGGTACATTTGGATTGGATTATAATCCTGATAAATCACCAACGGAAGCCCCGTGAGGTTGTCGATGACGATAAGATTATCCGTATAATAGTTACCCTTAGACAGACAGAAGATCGCATCCTGTGAGTTACGAATGTATCGTACCTCACCGTGGATATAGTTATCAGAATGCTTTGCTGTTGGGTCTAAGAGTAGCGTCGGTTGTTTAAACAACATGGCCGATCACTCCTTTAAGTAATTTTAACAATCCCTGCATTTGTGCCCGTGCGGTCATCTGGGCTGACGTCGGTAACGAGGATGAGTTTAAGGTTGTGTGTAGACTCGTTCTTCAGTTTGAACTCCGCCCAACCACCAGAACCTCCAGCACCGGCAGAGCCAACTGCTACATCTGCTTCACCGTCTGAACCCACGCCATAAGTAACGCCACCGACCGCATAGCCAATACCGCCAACGGGAACGACTGCGCCATCTGAAGTCCCATCGCCACCGACAGCACCGTCACCGGAAGTCACATCCTTTAAGATCGCATGGACTGCAACCGTTGCGGTTCCTTTAACCCCACCACCACCGAAGTTGGTACTGGAGGCAAGCGTATAATGACCATCACCACCCGCCTTAACATTGACTAAGGTCAACGGCTCAGTAAGCGTAGTACCGTCGGCAATATCCGTGCACAGATAAATCTTTGCTTGACCTATGTGACTGCGGGGTTGATGGAATTGAACGAGGTCATCAACAACGTTACCGCCTTTACCACCATAGGCAACCATTGCGACATTTAACTGTGCATTCGGCGCCAACATGATGATGTGCGTACCATTAGGAACAACACCCAATGGATTGCGGACGTTGTTGGCCGCTTCAAGTCCAGAGATTGCCCCTTCAAAGGCCGTATCTTTGGCTTCCAATTGACCAATCTTTGTATTGGCCGTACTGATCTGCGCGGTATGTTGACCGACCTTGGTGGTGTTTGCGGCAACGTCAGAGGACAATGCACCGGTCGCATCGGTTACGTTCTGAATGGCAATGTTCTGCTGATTGACCAGAATATTGACCGATTCCATATCCTGCTCGATGTCATTGAAGCTATTGCCCATGTTGGTTAATGCCTGTTGAACCGCATTTAACACCAACGTATCCTCACCCTGCTTATCTTCAACAGCAGTGATGCGGTTTGCCAATTCACCCACGGCTAAACCAGAAAGACGAGAATCTAAATAGGTCTTAACCCCGTAGGCTGTAGCGTAGGCGTTGTTCGTGCCGACGTTAAAGTCGTTCGCTGTTGCCACGGGCCAGTTGTTGATGTTCGCAAGGCCTACCTGACTTGGTGTGTGAGCATTCGTTGCAGTAATGTGCGCATTGGCAATCGGTTCAGAACCCGCACCAGAGTTCTTAGCGTTGATCGCCGCAGCAACACGATCCATCGATGCACCCAATTGCTCCATGCCAAACAACTGCATGCCATCCACTGCATGATCGGCAATTGGCCAAGCGGATGGTAAACCAACAAACTGCTCCCATGAAGCCCACATGACGTTATGGATTGAACGAGAGAAACGCTCAACAATGGTCAAGTCATCTAAGGTGAGCATGCCGCCAATGGATTGGTAGTCTAACCAGACGTTACCATTAAATGCACGACTGGTAAATAGAATGCCCCCGTAAATATCTGTACCGGTGGCTTTAGATGCAGCGTGGTGTCGGTAAACGAATTGGTAATCTACCCCATGCGTTAAAGGGACTTTGTTCTCAGCGGTGCCGACCGAAACGACCATCGTTTCATTGGCGTGGAAAGGCGCAAGGCGTGGAACAATAACGCTTTGGTCTTTGATCTGAGCCGGTGGACTCACGACGTGTTGCTCGTTCTCACGACGGCACTCAGGGTTTGTCCCTTCTGGGTCGTAAGGTAATACGATAGCTGTAGACATAACTACCTCGTTTAATAATATGATTAACGTGAGTGACTAATTTTCATAACATTGAGGCCCTAGATATGTATGTTTACATCAAGGCAGTATTGCGCGAAGGCGCACCTAATAGTCAGTACAGAGAGGTAGACATTCGGCAACTTCGCCTCAGTGATATCCTCAAGCGCTTTGTAGATGGCTATATCCATTTAACCCATTCAAACGTCACCAGTCCGTTCTTCGTACCGATCAATGATCTGCGCGGCATGGAGCTCCCTTATGGTGAAAACCCATTCCTCATCTGGTTGGGACAGATTACCACGGTTGCTTTACCGACTTACGATGCCGAACCTAAATACGTTACGTCAATGGTACGTTATGCCGATGCATTATTGGCAGGCTTCCAACTCAAACGTGTACAACCCATTACCTTAGAATCTGGCCCTAATTTCCCACCTAAGCTTTTGACTGACCTTCTCTTGACAAAAGATGGCTATAGCGGACAAAGTCTGCTGGGTAAGTTCGTGGTGACCGTCAATGGCATGTTGCATAATGTCGGATTTGGTCGGGATGGCGTCATCGCTTATGGCGGGGCAAGAACGATTGATGTTTCGCACTGCAATACGGTTGGCCTATTGAGTTTCGAAGAAGTTGGTAAGATTGAAACGGTACACTTTGATGAAGGGAAGATTTTGGGTGGACAGCTCCGTTCAGAAATCTTCCTCAAGTTGGGGAAATCATTGCGGGGTAAATCCTTACTCTTATCCATCGGTGGCTATCTTCACGTGTGTGATGCTTCACATGCGATCATTGATCAAGACAGCGGGGTTGTTCGCATCAATACTCCACTACTCGATATCCAACGCCGCATGATGCGCTCTTTGACGCGCATTGATTTAAGCAGCTTGGGACTCTCCGCATTTAAACTCAGCGAAAATGCAGTGGTGCGTAGCGAAGCATTGAACAACATCATGCTGCGCAAGTATCTGACCTTACCGCAATCCTTTGCCATCATCGTCGATACACCACACTTGTACGCTAAGCGCAACCTATTGGCTAAACTCCCGATTGCCGGCTATTGTGAATCCTCCTACGAGCCCACGCAGCCTCTGATCGACAACTATGGACATCTGTTGGAATATTGGAAAGGTGGTTCGGGTAAGCAATGGGCCATCATCAGCAATCCACGGGAATATTATCGTCATGAACTGTACCATACGGGCGATACGCAAAACCAAACCTTTATTACAGATGCCAGTCAATTGTTAGGTTACGATTACCATCAATACCACATGCTGGAAATTGGCAGCCAGCAACAAGTCAACGACATTTAATAATAGTGTACTGGGCGCAATGCCCAGTACACTATTTATGCCGACTTATGGGTGTGTGATGTAAGGATCAACTAAACGGGCAATGGCCTGTGCTGCAGCGTCAGAGAGTAGCACGTTGCCGGCTTGTAGATTGAATGTTGGGGTATCAACATCGACCGTCGCACCACCGATTTTCGTAGCCCCATCTGAAGTCACACTCACGGTTGGCCCAGAGAACTTCACGCCGGCTGTACCAGTAACGTTTACCATCGTACCTTTGAGGTTTGCTACGCCTTGGGAAGTGACGTCGAAGGTCGCCGTTTCCATCTTAAACGCCCCATCGTTGTTCCATTGCGTTGTCCCTGTGGTATAGGTTTTCTTCCCGGCGCAGTTGGTGGTGAGGTTATCCCCCTCCAACATTACGAATGAGCCTGCCTCATTTTGAACCGTAATGGTATCTCCCTCTTTCTCAATTTGGACAAAGCTACCTTCCCCCACCAACATGCATGCAGTGCCTTCTTTAGAGTTCATTTGGAAGGTCACTGGGGCTTTACCGCCCACTGACGGAACGCGCATGGTGGTCATGCCGTTTTCACCGTCGTGGTCTAAACTGATGGAATTCTCATCATCGAGTTCGGTCGTCCCCTCATCGTCCGTCATGGAGAAGCGATACGTCACTTTCTCCTTTCGGCGTTTACCATGATCTCCCGAAACAGCCTGCCAGAAGATTTTCTGCGTGTCGTGGTATTCGTAAAGTTCAACCACCTCATCGCGTCGTACATCCGGCGCAGTGGTTCGGTTATCCCCGTGACCTAACCATGTGGCCTTGAGTGCCTTTGAGGTCTTCATGGTGCTCGAGTAAGTGTTCCCCCGTGCATCTTTACCCGTCGCTGTTGTTTCCTCCACATCGGCCACTGATGAGCCTGCCTGATAGGGTTGTTGGTCAAGTGGGATGACTTCAATTTCATTACTGCCACGTTTCTTATGTTCAACGACCATGCCGCGCCCCATTGGACGATAACTTGCAACGTTATGCATTATTAAGACTCCAAAAGTCAATATCATAAAAATACCCCAATCGTAGTCTTATGATTATCGGGAGAGTGTGAGATGTACAGAATTCATTCCGCAGAAATTACGGGAAATGTCCGACTGCTTTTAGCTAAAATTAAAAACATTAAAATCAACTTTGATGCCGACTGCCAAACCATCATTGGAACGAATGGTTCAGGTAAGTCAACTTTATTACGCGAATTCTCACCCTTACCCGCAGTGAGTGCCGACTATCTTAAAGGCGGTGGGAAGAAGATTCATTTCAGTGATGATGATGGCGAACAATATATCGCCCTGAGTGAAAACAAACATGGGTGGCTACATTCGCTGGTTCGCATCAGCGATGGCGTGGAACTCAATCCGGGTAAAACACGCCAAGTACAGAAACAGCTCATTGAAGACCTCTGTGGTGTCACAGAAGAACTCTTTGACATCTTCGTAGGCGATGTGACCTTTACTCAAATGTCCCCTGCAAAGCGACGTGAGTGGATTCTATCATTCTCAGGTTCGGACTTAGAATACGCCATGAAAGTGTACCGTGATCTAAGCAAACGTCTCATGGACAGCATCGCATTGCAAAAGCATTATGCTAAGCGTCTAGCAACCGAGCTTGAAGGAGTGATGGGTGAAGATCAACTCAATGACTTAAAACGTTCTGCCAAGTCTTGCATTGATCGCATTAACTTTCTCATGATGGAGCGTGATTCAAATGTAGATGCGACGGTCAGTAGTTCGCAAATCGTAGATCGTTTGGCGCGCAGTACCGCTGAGGAGGAAGCCATCTTCAGTCAGATTGAACAGTACCGCGTTGTTGTACCGCAGGGTTTAAATCTGGACATTGGTAGTCAAGAAGACATTGATCGCATTGTTGGCGTTATTCGCAGTGACATTCAGATCATGCAACGTAAGTTAAATGTGGCCTATGAGGAACATAGTACGATTGATAAATACATTAAGATGCTGGCGCAGGCAGGCGCGAATGGTGTGGGGGACTTAGAAGCTCGCGTCCAACAGCTCACGCAAGAGTACAATGAAGCGTTCGAACGTCGTACAATGCCGCTTGTATTCAACAACCCGACACAGGCACGTTGGACGTTAAATACGATCTTATTTGAAATGATTGAACTGATCAACCTATTACCGGAAGACCTTCAGCAATATGAAGCCAGTGCGATTCAGAACCAAGTCCACTTGAATTCATCGCGTGAACTCATCATTAAGCGCCAAGGGGAATTGAAAGAGCTCGATCACAAACTCTACCACATGAGTAACGTCGATCAAGTACAATGTCCGCAATGTACGATTGTATTTGCCCCGGGTGTTGACCCAATGCAGTTCGATCAACTCAAGCAGCAATATGGTCAGATTGAGCAAATCATCGCGCAATTAGAAATGAAGAAGATGCAGTTCGAAGAAGTAGCGATGGAGTACGACCAGTACCAGCAGCGTACGCGTCGCATTCAACAGATCATGGGCGCAAACGATTGCCTTTCTCCACTGTGGGGCGCAATACGTCAAGCCATCGATCAGAACGAGCCGGCGTTGATGATCAACGCGATTATTCACGACTACAACGCTGAACTTGAAATCGCCATCCAATGTGAGCAGATCGATAAAGAGCTACAAACACGTCAAATGATCTTAGATAATGCACGTGCAATTACGCAAGGTCACGGCGACGTTAATGCCGATCGCCTAAATGCAATCAATGAGCAAATCACCGTAATCTTAAATGACATCGCCCATGCGAAAAGTCATATTCAAGCGATTGAAACGTTTGCACGGTCAGTTCAAGACTTAGATCGTTTGAATGCACGTTATCGTGACGTCGTAGATCAGATTGGCGCACTGGCATTTAACTATCAGCTCACGCTTCGCAACGAATGCTTGGATGAAGACATCGGTGCACTACAATCACAGTTGGCAACCACGCAAGCAAGCATCTCAGATGCAACGACTGCCGCCGCCTTAATTGAAGAACTGCGCCGAAACAAGAAGCAAGCGGATGAAGATGTAATTGTTCACAAAGCGCTCGTTGATGGACTATCTCCAACCAACGGACTCATCGCCAAAAACATCCGTTCATTCATTGATGGATACATTGATCAAATGAATAACTTCATTGGGGAAGTGTGGACTTATCCAATGCGTATCTTGGGTAGTGACATTGATGCGGCGGTTGATTGTAAGTTCCAATTGGAATCAGAGGGTGAACTATCAGGCGGCGCAATCAAGGTTGTATCTCCGGACATCTCTAAGTCATCCTCAGCGCAGACTGACATCATTAACTTTGCATTCCGTGTAACGGCGATGATGTGTTTGGGTTATGATAGTTTCGTCATGTACTTAGATGAAGCGGGTGTACGGATGGATGAGAAACACCGCGATCGCTTCAATGGTTTGATTGAGCGCCTATTGGAGCGTAAGCAAGTTTCACAAATCTTCATGATTTCCCACTATGCGGCAATGCACGGCGTATTTACAAATGCCGACATTACTGTTGTGGATAAGTCGAACATCATTAACATTCCTCGCGAATATAACCAAAACGTAACGATTGAATATCTGGAGTAAGTGAATGATCATCATTGAAGATTTAAGTCTACCATGCGCCAACACCTTGCTGACGCATTTGATCGCAAGGAATCTTAGTCCAGCACTGGATATGTATTTGGTCAGTGATACGGGTGCAATGAAGCATCCACTCCATCTTGACCATTGTCCGAACATTGTGGGCAAACACAATTTGAGAATGCACGAATATTTGAATGGCATTCGTGTTGGGTCAACTGCCGAAATGGGGCACCGCTTCTCCAAGATTGCGAAGGAAATGTTTGAAGACATGCGCACGCGGGAAGCCCACCATCAGCATACCGAAGCACGTATTCGTTTCGGTAGACAGTTGAATGACTTCAAGGCACTTTGCACGTATGAATTATTGGGAAGCCTACTTACGACGTACCACCATGAAATCTATCGTTCGCAAATGATACCTAACGTTTACTTGTGCGTTGAACGCGTAGTAATCCTTGACGTTGGCAGTCCTGATGTTGCAACGCCGAAGTTCCATTATCATGAATGTAACATTCTTCACGATGACGTCTTGGATGCTGGTGAAGTTGATGCGATTTTAAAGTACAGTCCGAAGCGGACGCGGGAAGAATTGCTCTGGGTTGTTGATACGCTAATTCGCTATCCAATGGCAAGCTAATCGTAAATATGTTCAGGTATGTATTATAACAATGGTACCAGTTTACCCAATCCAACAAGAGGAATCCCAACATGCCATCTAAAGAATACGCTTATCATCTTAGTATGATTTATGCGCACAAGATCAAAGAAGTCCAACGGATTATCATGCGTTGCAATTCGGTGATTGAAAACCCGTTCCTCTATTCAGATACTGATGTTCGGCTATTCACACGCTCACTGCGCAGTACCTTTCAAATAAGCTTGGCGGAACTCAAGCAAACCAAACTGTCCATCGCCAATACTCATTTGAATCCAGTACCCGCACTACCTGAACCTGTAGAGGTCGGCACATCAGCGCACGCAATTCGTAAATATGTGTGCAATAATGTGCGCATTCGAAAGGCGATGTTAGAAGTAGCGATGGCGCCTCGACTTCATCTAGGTAGTTTGGTCGATTACATGAAACATCGTGTCGAGCCTGTAGGATGCCCTACAGTGTCGCGGGAATTTAGACGTCATGTCAACCGAATGCGTGCCGCTTTCGCAGACACGTCGCAGTACGGTGCGCCACAAAGCCAAACTGAACCATCGAAAGATGACTGTGATACACTCAGTGCATTTTTCCCAACCCCGACTGAGGAAGACATTGAACGATTCATCAAACGACACGGAGGAGTTTGAAAGCAATGTACGAAATGACCGACAACCAATTTCTCACCGTACCACTTAACGGCGAAGATGATCATGCGATTATCTCTAAACTCATTCGACTTTCAGTAGAGTCAAAGCGCAAAGTCTACCCAGCGCTTTGGGGAGAATCTACGCTTGAACGCCCAGCCGTTAACTTAAAGGTGCTCTATCAGGGCGTCATTGTTGGCGGTGAAATCAGCTTCTACATCAACGAACAGTTTGTGACCTTCAAGTACGATCGTCAGCACTCGGTGAACATTCATCGCTTTAAGACGAATGCAGGTGATGGGCGCTATTACATCACCGGTGTTTGGATTGGGAATTCGCCGAAGACGAACTTGCGTATGTGGGTACCGGAATGGCGCTGGAGCCGTAATCGGGAAATGACAAACCTATTGGCGCTTTGGACTAAACTCGACATGGATGCTGAGCTGAATGGCTAAAAAGAAAGAGGCGGTGAAGTTAGGCATTGCCCATCAGGATTGGGCTAAGATATTGGAGGATACCTACGGTGAAATCAAAGGACATCATCGTGGCAATCAATTCATTAACTTATTCTCCAATTGGACAAGCATTTGGCCGAACATTGATTTAACAGGAACCGCGATTCTTCTACTGGAGAATAAGTCGGGTCGCGTTAATCTCTTTTCTAATCACATGGGCCGTTGTCCGCGCTTTCGACTCATCGATTACAAAACGAGTATCGCATTGGAGTGCCACATTCGCAATCATGCATCAGGACACTACATCCACAGCATCTTCCTCGTTGAGTTGAATGAGGAGAAACAAACCGAAACGACCCTGATCTTCGATTTCGATCGGACGTCAGATACAATCCATACGTTCAATGCACAACGCATGAGCGAACTCAATCAACTACTGGAGAATTAAGTTGAATCCAATCGCGATCATTTTAAAGAATACTGCCGTTACAAACGTCTTACATATGCGCATGGGGAAGCCAACACGCGTTAAGTCATTTGAATCGGACGATCATGAAATGGCTAAATTGTATGCGGGAGTCGATGCTGTGTTACATCGCCTTCAGGATGCGGGTGAATATCCCGAAGCATGGTTTCTTACGTCACATTTCAATCCAGATGTTCCACCAGAAGCAATGGGCGATCTAAAGGCCACCATCTTTGACGTCGGCTTGGATTTAAACGAGTTGAAACATCAATTCACTGACGAGTCTGAAAGTGAAGCCATTGATGTAATTCTAATGGAGTTACAATCGTGGGTAATTACTAACATTGGTATGGGTGGACAATCCAAGTCTTGTACGGATGAAGGCTTAGCATGGATCGCCAAAGAACTATACACGCATCTGTTGGACACTTGGGGAAATCTGTACCGAATGTACAACCTCGATGCTCTTTCGCCAGAATGGGCATTTGAAGCCATTGCACAATACCTAAACCAATTACCGACAGGGGCATGTCCAGCAATTGCCAGTCGTAATGGTTTTGCCATCCGCATTAAAGACGATGAATACTACTCATTGCATTTGGTACGTGAAGTCGCAGACGCAACCGTCTACGAATGTCAGGGTGATCAGTTATTTGGCTTCTCACGCCCATCGGAAGTCGAGAATCATGCCAGCGCTAAAGATGTGATTGATCTACTCTATCGCTGCTTCTAATCCAAATTAATAAGATTCTACTTCCTATTGTGGGAGTAGAATCTTTAACACTTTACAAGAGGAACACGTTTTGATTAAGTTTATTTTTGCTGCACTATTACTTTTAGTTTCAACCATCACATTTGCTAAACCGGACAAAATTGAACGGATGGTCAATGATGACATCTGGGATGCGAAAGGGGTCGCATCTTGGTACGGGCGTCAATTTCACGGACGTAAGACCGCCAGTGGCGAACGTTATAACATGCACGCCATGACGGCAGCCCATCGCACACTGCCCTTTGGAAGTATCGTCAAAGTCACGGATGCAAAATCGGGTAAGTCAGTCATCGTTAAAATCACCGATCGTGGGCCCTACCACGGTAATCGCACGATTGATCTCAGTCGCGGAGCTGCCAGTAAGCTCGGCATCATCAAAGCCGGCACGTGTAAAATACGTCTGACAGTCATTCAGCGGGGATATATTTAATGTTTGCAATTGCAACCGCGCTAATTGCCAAAGCGGCGAGTGATGGGATGTCACATGCAGGAAATGCAATGTACCTTAAAGTTTACGTGCCGGGGAACCTCCCGCTGAAATGGAGAGCGTGGTGACGATGGAAGGTGATACCGATATCGAGAAGGTAATCAAGGGCATTCGTGTCGCTTATGGTTTAGTCTCTCGCAATGCGCACATGGCCCTATACGGTGGACTTGGAATGCAGGTGAAGCAGGTAAGTTGCTGTGAAATTGTCCGGGAGGTTTTGAAGTCAAATGCACACCCTCTCTTTAAAGGGGCAGAGATGGAAGACTTTGGCGGGGTTAAGCGAACATTTCTAATATTGCGTAACATTGAAGAACGTGTGGAGTATCGTGGACTTCGTCCAGTAAACAGGATCGAACGGGATGCGGTTTACGCGCAAGCCTTACTTGACCTTATTTCACTGGCGTGCAAAACACCATTCAAACTCGTCATGATTGTTAATCTTATCTCGAACCGTGCAACGTTGGAGTTCATTGGATTGGTCAAACAGGCTCCGCTGAACGAACAGATTCTTAATGAGCAACTCAATGCCATCAAGATGCTTTCAAGAACGACGCACTGCCGTGACACGGAGCACCAAGTCGGGGAAATCAGTTACGATGCTGTCCCACACACCCTTAAATTCGCTGGAATGAATGCCAACCTCGCAATGTTGATTTGGATCGCATTCTCCGGCACTAAGGAAATTAAGGGACACCCCTAATAATTCACGCACGACCAAAATACGAGGCAAAATAGAATGAGTAACACATCAGACAAAAACTTATCGGCTTTTATTGATGCGTTAATTGAAACGACGCGTAAATGGGTTGATAGCAACGTTGTCAAATACGAGTCCGTGGGCGGGCGGTTGACTAAGTTTGACATCGATCTTGGCGAAGCATTCGGGGATGGAAATTCCGACCTTAGCGGCCATCCGTTTTGGCACATTCACGGCAATGCGTCCATGATGAGTAATTATCGCTGGGCTGAACCGATAGATGTTGCCGGTGCTGATGATTTGACTGTCGCTGACCGTCTAAACATCCAACGTTTAGCGAATTTGACCACCCACATCATTCCAATTCAATCACCAACGACCACGGTGGTGCATGATGGTTCGGGTAAGTCGAAGCTTAGATTTGAATGGGATCAACCGTTCGATGACATCACCGCTAAGCGCCTTTATGAATCTTGGAAACCTGATCCGCCACTGGGTGAATCAAAGTTCGACACCCTCATTCCTAAATTGACAGCGCCGGCACCGAATTCCGTAAACCACATTCGTGAATTTTGGAGCACGGTCAACGATCTTCGCATTCGGGTATCTCGCGGTGAAGATCATTACTTGGAAATTAGCGGACTGAGTAAGTCATTTGCGGTAGCGTACATGGAATATCTGAAATACGACGAGCGCAAATTTAACGATCAGTTTGCGGATTTGGCGGAAGTTCTGGAATTGCGCATGCCTACACAAAAGGCTTTCAAATAACAAACCCTTCCGGGGCTCGTAGGGCCCCAATCACTTTAAAATACAACTCAACAAAAGGAACGCCTCATGATGGACAATAACATCCTCACCCCATATGCTGTAAAATCTGCACTGATCAATACCGCAATCACCAATGCCTGTGATGCGCTATCCTTTTCATCGCCGATGCCCGCACATCCAGTTCGTTCAATTCTGGCACGTTTAACTTCATGCGACCTCGCGGCGATCAGAGATGACCTACATCCGCTCTGGGTGAGTGAACGTAACCTCTCCGCATTCATGGGTGCGATTTATTGTAACCCTGCCAAGGCCAATGAAATCTTCCTAGACTGGGTGAAGGATTGCACTAAAGATACCTCAACCCGTGAAGTTAAGTGGGATGAGATTATCAGCATTCGTAAATTCAATCATGATCGAGGTTGCGAATTGGGCGAATCTCCACTCACCGGTGTGAATAGCATCTATCTCAGTCAGACTGACGACAACGACAAGATTAATATCCAGCAACATTTATCGCTCACATGGCTATATCTTGGCAACCCGAACCTTGTTGAACTTCAGGAAGGCGGCGAAGGCGCCGCTCAGTATATTGCGACGTACTCGTTCGATCAGCTGATGGCGACAATCTCTGATTTAATGTTGCGTGATTTTGGAGCGGGCCATTCGTCACCGATTGATTATGTAATCAATCAACTCCAAGATAAGTTGCGGGCGGCTGTCCCGCACTGGGATGCGCTGAAAGTCACGCGTGAATCCAACGACGATGACGAAACGCTAATCAAGGTTTCGTTTGAATTCACCAACCATAGCGTCCCATTGCTCATGGCGAACGTACTCAAGCACGCATACTGCGGGTGATTGATATGTCAATTCAACAACGTCAAGATGAACTCTTTGAAGGTACAATTGGATTCGATATACCGCCACGCTTACCAAAACCCTTCACCTTGGACAACGTCGTTGAAGTCCTTGGGAAGAATGTGCGCAGCGTTGATTACTTCGTATTCGATCCAAACGATACAGCATACATTGCATACTCCTCTTGGGAAGCTGCTTTTGGGGCCTATCGTGAAGTTTATGAATTCTACGCAAAGTCCAAACAGGTGCACTTGCCTCAGTTACAAGGCTGGCGCATTGAACTCCACATCCCTCAATCATTTGGGGGCGTTGCACTATTAGATGAACGCGTACGATTAAACAAAGGATTTTAAATGAAACCGATTAAGTTTGAAGACTTCATTCACATTCTATTTCGTGAAGTTGATGACGTGAGCTGTTTAGATGGGATTTTGAAGTTTAAATTCCCACAACATAAATCTGGGGTGGTGGGCGACTTGGCATTGCATCTGGGCTACGTGAGTCAGTTGTATAAAGAGCACCTTAATAAGTCACTGGATGGCGAAGTGGGTTTTGATTACGGTGACGACGGTTCAGTTACGGTACGTTTGGAACTTAAAGGCGATTTGAAAATTACGGATACTAATCCACTTAGCATTCGTAATAAACTTAAGAAATATCGCGAGCTATTCGATTGCAACAAGTTGAATGCCGTTGAAGCGAACCTCTTTGAATTGTTCGGACTTGACGTCGCATCCGTATCGGCGAAGTCAACGCGCAATGGTGACTTCGTTACCATTAAGACGAAACAATGGATTGTGAAGAATTCATTTGAAGAACGTTTGTTCGATGTAATGCTTCGCGTTATTCATACGGGTGGCATCATTGTCTATACTGAGCGCACGCCGTCAATGATGGTTGAATGGCGCTGTTATTCAGCAGAAGACACGAAGCACCTGTTAGAAACACTCAAACCGAAACAACCGCAACCGATTACGGTCGCAGACAACGCATAGCCGTCATAGATTCCGTTGGAGCATCACGCTCCAACGGAATCGTTATTTAGTATACGCCATTTCTTTTTTGGATTAATGTGCACTTCACTGGAAGAATTAAGTTACGATTCCAGATAATGACCGGTACAGCCCAGTTAAAACGGAGCACTTCCCCAGCACTTATTTTAGCGTAACTGTCATTGATGTCAATCCAACAGTCGTCATGGATGTATAACTGACTACCTTCGGACGTCCAACGCGTTGGCCCAATACGACGTGCTTTCACTCGAATGTTCTCGACCGTGTAGTTATCGTAAGTGTCAATGCGACAAATGGAATGGTTATCTTCAACGGGCGTATTACGTTCGTCGAAGTATAAACTCAGGTCTAAATCAAAATAACGTTTATTCATTTTGCTTCTCATCCAGTCGAGCCCATTTATTCTCCCACAGAGAGCGAACCTTCATTCGATCTGATAGTGGGGCGCCGTCTTGATCGCCAATTACGAAGTCCTTCACTTTAAATGGAGGTTTCGGAATGTCTTGATCGAGATTCTTCACTTCTAAATCCATCTTCACCCACAGGCTCGGTTGCCCTGTAAGGCGATCACGGAATACATCCACTTCCCAAATGAGGTCAGTACCTTCACAGCGGAAACAATGGCGGGTTTTTAGATAACCATCACATGAAACTTTCTTAAGGGTTTCAAAAGCTTCTTTGGTCAACAACAAAGGGGTTTCTTTAACCCCCACCCACTCATCTGAACTTTCCTTCGTGGTGAGTACCCACTCACGATCATTGGTGGCACGAATACGCGCACGGACGTTAGATTCCATTGCAAATGGTGTACGCCATTGTTCATGTTCTTCAACGTGGAACGCTTTCTTCAACGGTTCTAAATCATCAAGCTCCGCAAAGATCGTATATTCTAGCTCGAGTTGAGGTTTGCCGAATTGAACCACGTCAGCATTCAAACCCGCTTGATAGGGATGGCGCGTAAAGTATTCGCGAAAGGTTGGCATTGTTATACTCCGAATTAAGGTAAGTTGTTTTGTTTCAGGATAGCTTCAAGCTGCGAGATGTAGGTGCGAAGTTCAGCGTTCTCTTGGGCCTGCAGTGCAACCTGCTCACGGATGGAGGAGTTTACGCTAATGTTCCCTAAGCGCGTACGTTCCATATCCAAATGTTCCTGTGACGTGGGATTAGATGTTACTGGGGCAATCATGACCTCTACCTCAGCATCCATCACGCCGGTGATCTTACGCACCGTGTCTTTCAATTCATCAATGACGTCTTGATAGTCAATCCGCTCAGGCAATGCCCCTAGAGAGCAGCTAAGGATGTGTTGATGATAGGCAACTTCAGATACGTCCGGCCACGCTGAAATGAAACTGCTTGGCACCCAATAGAAACTACCATCTTGTCCTTGCAGTGTGATGATCTCTACCGCATTCGCACGTTCATCATCAAAGCTAAAGCCATTCTGATTATCAAGGAGTTGAAATGGGGCATAGTAACGTTGATAGACATCGTCACCGCGCTTCTCACAGTCCGCAAAACTACGCTTCGCAATACACGTGTAAAGCAGTGACGGATTTAAGGAGTAGGGCGGTTTGAGCGTATAGCGGCCCATTGCGCCCATGTCAGGGGATATTTTAGCCATTGACTATTCTCCCGTTACGCTTGCAGGTAAGACGAGCGTGCTTGCACCATGTACTGATAACCACCCATTGCAAAGCAAACGTATAAACGGTTGGTACGAATCGCACGAGTGAACTCGCTTGGCAACACCGTGCTAAGGTCTGCACTATAGGCAACATCCAATGCATAGTGAAGCTTAGTGATGAAGTCGCGTGTATTCTTTTCCATGCGGGAGAAATCTGCTGACGTTGACGGAAGCCCCGTATAGTCTGCGAATATTTTCTTAATGTCCGTGACGTCATGTGAGTTGTTCGGGTTACCAATCGCCAATAGTCCCAATTCACGATAAGATGAAGGCATCGCCCGTAAGTTCTTATTCACGAACTCCGTTTGCGAACCCGTCTGCGGCGCATAACCTGCCGGTAAGCGAGTACGAGCCACCTCTGACATCTTCGCCATGGTCGGGGTTGGTGAGAACAGAATTGGGTTAGCGCCCGCTTCTGGTGAAGCAATCAAGTCCCACAGCGGTACAATTGCAAATTCATTCTCAGAATACAGCTCTGGATAAATAACATTCCATTGTGATTCAGAGGAGTTCTGCGCAATGTAGTTACGAATGGCTTCTTTGATCGCATCAACATCTGTACCGCCTAGGCCATAGGTGATAATTGTCCATGTGGTCTTTAAGGTCGATTCTGGACTATTAACATCATGCCAAAGCAAGTCGTATTTAACAATCGCAGACTGCGGATATTTCGTGGTGATGGCAGACAGGTTATTGATGATGTGTTCTGCGATGTTGGATGTTGCGAACACGCTGGTCAACGCCACCGAATCTAAGCGCAAGTCGGTCAGGGACTTTGTTGGCGGGATAACGAAAATTTGATGGTGATCGTATTCGTTACGGAACGCTTCATCCGAAATCCAAATCTTCGCAGTGTAGTCCACCATTGCTTCGGTGAATTTCACACGAACAAATGTAGGGAGGCGTTTATTGGTGGTCACGCCTTGGGTGATTGTCCCTACCGTCACTTCGGTAAAGTTGTGCTCTTGCTTAATTGAATCTGCGAAAAGTGTGGCTTGGATGTTGGCTGGGATTTGCGCCGCATCGTATTGGTTATAAATCCATTGCCCCAACACTAGCAGACGATTCACGACCGCTGAAACGAGTGGGTTGATTGTTGCACCGGTCGCATCCGTCACTCGGAATGTTTGCAGGGAAATGCTCGGTGCAGTCACTGCGTTTGCATAGCGACGACGATCACGGCTGAACGTCTCAGAAACCTCAGACAACTCACCAAACTTTGCAGTCGTCCCATCACGGTTGTCGACTAAACTTGGAATAACCAAGAAACCTTTAATATCATTCATTGCAATATTCTCTGCTGTTTAAGTGCTCATAAGTATTCGATTCTACATTATTTCAGGTATGTATTATTAAGATGGAGCAGAACATTAATTTTGAATCCCTCAATCAATCAATGAGGAAGTTTGTACTATGGAGAATAATCATTGGATTTAATATTTACCGGGGTAGGCCATCGTAAAGGCGTTCCGGATAACATTCGTAATAAGGCAGTGCAACTTACATCTTGGCTTTGTGCGCGCGGGGTGAAACTGCGCACAGGCGATGCTGATGGGATGGATGCTGTCTTCCGCGATGCCGCACCGAAAGAGATGTGTCAATTCTTCGCTCCACTCAACCGCTACAACGCACACCCTGATGCGATTATGATTAAGCCATCAGAAATTCACCCGTGCTACTATAGTCAGGCACGTGACATCACTGCGAATACGCACCCGTACTTTTACAACCTTGGGGATTTTGAACGCGAACTCCACATTCGTAATGCATTCCAAGTCCTTGGCCCAGAACTCGACGAGCCATCCAACTTCCTCGTCTGTTGGACAAAAGATGGGGCAGAAACTAAAACCACGCGAGCGACTGGCGGCACTGGACAAGCCATTCGACTCGCCATCAAATACAACATTCCAGTATTCAACCTTCAAACGCCAAACTTCGAAGGTCGTTTCCGTACATTCATCAAGCATCTCGGAGAAGAACATGCTCGCACCCATTCACGCAATAAATGAATCGCAGCCATACTGTAAGATTAACCTGCCCCCTAGCCACCACACATTCGTAATCCTTGATCGTAATTTAAAGCCGACCCGTGCCATTCAGAAAGGCGGCAAAGTGCTCGTCATGAACGGCATGTACGTCATTTGCAACCATCCGAATTACTTCGACGAATTGGTCGCATATCGAATCGTTGAATTATATTCCGGTGCAGCCGCGCTCGTTCGGACGGGATTGGATGCACTCATGAATCCTTCTGATCTGGATGAGATTTTGAAGAATCCGTCAACACCACGTACGACGACGACAAAATGTAATTTAGATACCTTTCCACATGCGCTACCAGCTAAAATCAATGGGAAGGACATTTCTTCGTTCGGTCACTTATGGTTGGCGAAGAATGTGAAGTCTATTGTTTTCCCAGAGCACATGCGCGAAGTTTTCATCCGACAACACGACAACTGTACCGCGGCACACTTCGACCAAAATCGCCATAACTGGCAAATTAGCCCGGTTGGAATGTTGGATGTTGGTAAGGGTTCACCTTATATGTTTCAGGACGACATTGATGGTGAATATACTGCGTACTTCTTCGCTGATGATGCGGTGCTGTTAGAGCAAAGCCTCCGTTCGATCGTTGACCGCTATAAGCTCTCAATTGACGTCGTGACTGATCTCGATCTTACAATGACGGATTACGAGGGGAAATACGTCATCCATATTGCCGACGCTTATGTTTCTTCGCACCTGAGGGTGAAGAAGACGCAATTCGAGGCACAGCGTCGTGACATTACGCAGTGGAATGATCTGATTGATGAACACTTTGGCGAAATTAAAATCATTGACGCGTATCAGAACTTACGCGCGCGTTAATTAACAACACACTTAAACTTTACAATAAGCATTTTTTTAGGGAACCTCATGGACATTGCAATTCAACAAATCACACAACGCCGCATTAACGACAACGCAACACATTGCATGCAAAACGGGGTAGTTACACCAATGACGGCATGTCGTCAAATCAGCATCAGTGCTGGGCAATTTACAACGCGGCGCGTTTACAAGACGCATGTGGGTGGTCGTCCAAGCGAGCGTTCAACGTGGCAGCTTTTACGTGAGGGCGATTTCGTAATTCAATCGCGTCGCGCTTCACGTTATGCTGAAATTGAAAACGTTGTCTTGATTTTCGAACAGGGTAAGTTCACACAGATTCCATCTGAGCGGGCGGTAGCAGCCATTCTGGCCCTTGACCCTGAACTTAGGGCATGGTTGCATGATATCGCGTTTACTGACGAACGTAAAGCAGCAACATCCTACCTCCCAGCAGGCCATGGTTGGAATGGTACGGATACCATTCAGCGCAAGAGTAAATATCGTGCAATCAATCGCATGCTCCCTGAAATCATTGAAGGTGAGTTACGTGAAAAGATTCTGGCAGCTGCTATGGAATCTACACATCGCAATCTCCCGAATACTTGGGACAGTACGCTGGCGATGCCGAAGCAAATGAATGCTAAGTTGGAACATCGTGGCATTGATAAAGTGCATGAAGACGCTTATGTATTCTGGGTACTCTTACACGCCAAGCCTGAAGACGCAATCGATCGCGCACGGGGTGAGTTGGTGGAATTCTGTAAGCAATCACTGGAATGGCGCAGTGAGAACTATTTGGGTAGTAAAGTGAATGGTGTTAAAGGTCGTTCTATTGAAATGCCGAGCACCGTGAAATGGGCAATTAAGTTCATCATGAATCCGTACAGTGGCTCACGTCAAGTCAACTACGGCATCGCATGGAACTTATTTAAACGTTAATTGATAAATGATTGTGTTGGGCGTTTGTCCAACACAATCTCTTGGAGCTATTATGCTGTCTAAACACTTACGCATCAGTGACAACATCATTGATGATTTATTGAAACTCGTTATCGTCCTATTCGTCGGCGTGACGATCTCCCTAGGTTATAAGCCGGTTGGAATGTTGATCGCTATCATCGTCTGTTTGGCGATCTTAGTGCGCGTTGTTATTGAAGTCGCTCGTTGGTTCAATCCCTCGTTTCTTATGAAGCGGGGTAAGAGCAAATAGATGAATGGTTCATCTAGCGCCCTGCTTGCATAGAGGGCGTTTAAATGAATACCATTTTGATGTTTTGCTTTATCCTGTTTCTTGTTTTTTTGGTTATGTTCGGACATCGCTATTTGCAAATGGTCTGGTGGAACGTAACGTTGTTTGGCTGGCGGAGCACCTTTAAAGATTTGAGCGGACTGACGCGAACTTACATGGCCATTGGTGATGTATTCCTCACGAGCAACACCTTCTTTAATGAATTTGAACTGGACTTACATCGCGCGGGGATAGGCATTAGTTGTAAGAAAGGTACGGGGCTAACGCACCTACTCCATGCGAATCAACCACTCAACGAATATTCACGACAATTCCTTGTGGATATTAGTAAGTTGATTCGTGGCGATTCTCTATGGGTAAGTCTAGGCGACAACGTTACGCATCAGGACGGCATGGAAATCATGCGCATTAGCGGCATTGACATTGACCGCTACGGGATAACACCAATAACACTTGCTTATTACCACCTCACTAAAGATAGTATAAAACAAACTACAAATATCCAGAGGGCGCATTATGGAAGTTCACGAATACATCAGCATCGGAATCTACCTAGCCACTATAGTTCTGATCACTTATTGGGCGACTTGCCTTTATCTAATAATGAACGTCATTGAGGAGTTTGATGAATGATCATCGTCATTGCCACCGAAGATACCAGCGACCATTCAAGTAAATGGAGCGGTGCAGTACATCGTTGGCTCGGGGAAGGGAAGAAGTACACCCACAAGTTTTACACGCAGTCCGGAGGGCCGTCAATGCCTCTGGACGGCGACCTGTACCTGCTTCACGGACAAGTCACTGCGCCAATGGCAGTACATCTTCAGGATGCGCAAATCATGCGTTTTGGGAGTGTAGTCGCCGGTGCAATTAATGCGCCTTTAGATGGGTTGGACATTACCATTGCAGGGATATATGGGAAGGATCATGGGACGTTGACCAATGAAATGAAGTTGGCCATTGAGCGGCGCATTGCTACGGTTGCTACGTTACCGATCACGCAGTTCCATCTATCTCTTGCAGGGGACATTGAGGGCGTTTGGCAACCCCGCATTCCGGTGGGTGACATTGACCCTGAATCATTGATGAAGCCCAAACCTAAAGCGGAGTTACCTGACGATATTCTGTTGTCGGAAACGCAAGCACCACGGATTTGTACATCGCCAACAATTCTAGGGTGTTTCTATGGTATCTACCCGAACATCCACAAGCAGTTTGAAGATCCAAAATGTACGCACATGGACTTCTTTGTTTACGTGGCGACAAACTACGATCCAAAGCAGTTCATGGATCAGCATGAGATCATTAAAAACAAAATTGTGTGGGATGCGCATCTGTCATTAGAATGCAACATCTTCAGCAGTGCTCGAATGCACCTATTGGCTAAGAAGGTTCGCTTCCTCACGCACAACAAACCATTCAACGACCGTAAGCATCACAACTGGGTGCATCCGTACGATGACCCGACAGAGAGTGAAATCTACCACTCTCCAATTGTGGAATACGCTTGGAAGGAGATGTGAAATGCGCGCACTAATCGTATACGCTGACGCACAAGAATTTAATCGACGTGCCAACTTCCCTAAAATGAAGCACATGCTTGAAACGCTTGGGGTCAAACGCGTCAATGTTTGGTATTGTACGGACAACGGGGCGAATGACCTTACCGCCATTGCTCAAGATACGGACATCGTTATCCTTAAGGGTGCACCCAGCATTCCCAATTACAAGGGGCGTGTGATTAACATTGACAATTCACACCCCGAATCATTAGACAGTGATCCGACCATTCCCGGTGAACTGACCCATCAACAACTTAAAGCGATTAAACGAGCCGTGACTAAGATGCATCTTATTAACCGCTTGGAGGAATGGCGCTTAGTGATCTTTGCGATCTTTGCATCATTCGCCCTGTGCGTTTGGGGCGCAATAGCCATCGCAAAATATTATTTCAATTAATCAAAGGTAGTTATAATGGACGTTGCAGTACAAGAGGCCGCACTTACTGGACTCAAATTTTATCACATTGTTGCAATTGATCGCAATTACGGGATTGGCATAAACAACCAATTGCCGTGGCACAGTAAGGCGGATCTGCAACATTTTAAATCCACCACCATGGGGAATGTCTTAATCGTGGGTCGTAAAACTTATGATTCACTTCCACCTAACAAACTCAAGGGACGCCATCTGATTGTGTTGAGTACCGCAATGAAGTCTGAAGGTTTACCTGAGCATGTCCATGTGGTACGATCGTTGAACGGTGCTTTTACAAAGGCACGGGAAATTGCCGTTGAGTGGGCGTTGAGTCGCGTCTACATCGCCGGCGGTGCAGAAATCTATCGTGCAACTGCAAATGTCATTGACGGGGCGTTGGTGAGCCGCGTTGATTGCGTGAGTAGTTGCGATACATTCTACGCACCATCAAATCTAAGATTCATGACGTGCGTAATGAATAAATCCTTAGAGTCAGTTCAAGGCGAGGCTGGTGTAGAAGTACACGAATACGCATTAGCTGATCTCACGAAACGTGGAGCAGAAAAAGAATGGCTATACCATTGGGGGTGTTTGCAAAGCTAGGTGAACTCATCTGGCCTACGCTAAAGGAGTTGCTGTTTGGTAAATACCGCGTTGCGGATTACCTACGGCGACGTAAGATCATCATCCTATTCCTTGCATTGTATATGTGCATGTTCGGGATGTTCATCAACATGGCTGAAAACGCGCTGGTGCTCACACAGCATTATCGCGCCACCGTGGAAGAACATCAAGTTGACGTTGATAAGTTGGATTCAAAGATCAAACGTCAGAAGGAAATCATTGCAATGTATAAGGTGCGTTTAAATACGCTCTGTGCGGAGCAGAAGACCTACGAATGTAATGTCCAATCCAAGGGCGGTATCACCGACGGGCAGTACGTTATTCGGGATGGGCGAGTTGTAGGATTCGTCAACATCCCAGAAGTACACTGACCTTTAAAATAATGTTTCGCCTGTATATTTGAGCGAAATTAAAGGAAGCTAACATGCCCACATCACAACTAAGAGCGCAAGTGGAAACGATCATTGCTGCTCATGAAGCCAAGGACAAAGCGAAGTCAAACATCGATCACCAATATGGGATAGTGATCTATACCGATGGTGGTGGTGACAACAATACGCAAGGGCCATGCGGTGCAGGTGCGCACGGTTATTTATTCGACTATGCGGTCGGTAAGGTGGTTTCTTATCTACCTACGGGTCAGGTGGCAACCGACGGCGGCTATTACGATACGTCTACGATTGATCGTAAGCCCGCCGGCGACGACTTAACGGAAACGAATTACAAGGCCAAGCATAGCGTGGCTGATGGTTCAGCGACGTTTAAGACCAAGTCACGTCAATTGAAACGCGTGCAGCCTGTTGCTTATTTCGACATGACGAAGTACCTCCCTCGTCCAAGTACAAGTAACCGTGCTGAGTTAGATGGTTTAACGATGGCATTGCAAGCCACCATTGAACTCAAGGGATTGATTACTTCTGCGCATTATCGCTTAGACAGTAAATATACCTTAAACGGCATGGCACAGTTTATCGTGCAGTGGAAAGACAACAGCTGGCGTGGTTCGAGTAGTGACTTGAAGAACGTTGATATGTGGAAACGCATTTCAGAACTTCGTGAGGAGTTAATGGCTGAAGTTTCCAATGGTCTGTCATTGAGCGTTGAGCACGTTGCTGGACATTCGGATTGGTACGGTAACATCACGGCCGATAAGCTCACGCACAAGGCTCGCGTTGCTGACGCGCTACATGAGGGTAGCTTCCGCGTTGAAAGCGCTACAACGTACTTTAAAGCGGGCTATACGCCAAACAAGTTCCTCACCATGCCGCGCTGGTATTATTGTACCAACGACCATCGTAAAGTTGGGGATAAAACTATCCACTATATCGGCCGTCACGGTAAAGAAGATTTGGATGTTGCTTGGGGTTCTCGAATGCCAGAGCAATCTTATGCGGTGGTCATCACTGATGAAGATCCGGTTCTTGCTAAACTGCGTGAACATTATGAAGACCACGCAAAGGGATTCAAGGAAGATTTAATCTACTATACTTACGTGGACAACGTGTTCAATGCCAAGACCTACGATGATCTTGCAGAGAATGGTTTATTGTACACGAAGATGTCTAAGGGTAAATGTATTTCCTCAGACAAATCAACCTTATTCGTGAACGCCAATCCAGTGAACACTGCTTTTGTTGCCTTCGACCATTTTAAAGCCATTGAGCGCAAGCTGATGGATTATCTCGCAGATAAGCTTCCGGGTAACCATGCAGTTACGGATATCACGGAATATTTATACGGGACTAAAAAGGTTAAAGACGCTGAGGTGAAGATTGCGTTACCGGATGTTGATGCATCGTTGGTGATCCCGGCGAAGCATCGAATGAAAACCGATGAGGAGTTTCAGACACACGATGTGATTTTAACGCGTGGGTTGGACATTCCTCGCCGTAGCCTGTTCCTGAGTATTTTAGATGACAATCCAAAAGTCCACCTATTAACTTGGCATGAGTCACGTACCAAATTCCGTTACGCCACAATTATCCAAACAGATAAAGGTGACGTGGGCATTTGGGTAGGTTTGTTCTCTAACCAGAGAATTAAGGCTTCGTGATTCTAAGGGGAATTCAATATGCGTAATATTGTTTGTGCATTCTTTGGATGGCTGGCAGGGCGAATTCTTCCTCTGCGCTTTAAGCGAGCGTTGTTTGTACTCGCAGTCAATGTAAAGTTGGCGAACATGCGGGTGCTGACCGATCCTACCGTAGATAAGCTTAATGCGAAATTAAACTTGGTGCAATATTCCGATGTTCTGGAAGTCATGCAAGATCGTCTTGGCGATCGCTTACTCGATCCTGAAAAGGTCGATGGCTTCCTGACCAATAATCACGATGCTTTATGTCGTGGTGGAATCTGTTCGACGGATGATATTATCCTGCGAACGGCAAAGAGCTTTGTAAAGGCAGCACCTTGGTGGCTTAACTACGGGAATGCGCATATGGAGCGTGATGTCAGCGGCGTCATTCTACCATCTAAGGCGGAGTCAGCGTTACCCAAGTAACTCGATCGCACGATGGGTTGGTGCTCCGGCACCAACCCATCGCATTTTATTTCAGGAATATATTATATTACTGGAACAATGCACTTTCTAATAAGAGGAATCCACATGAACGATTATTGCGAATGCTTTAAAACCCTCCCTGTTCGCCAAGCGCTTAATGGCGTATTGGAGGAGGCAAGGGAATTCATCGATGAGCCGTCTAAAGACGAATTGGTCGATGTGCTGTTCTGCCTTAATCGATTAGCTGGGAGTTTGGTTAAGAAGACGTACATTAACATCTTCCCAGTTGGCGATCATTACGATCGTAAGGTACGCCCAAGAATGCAGGAGTACAACTGCATTCGAAGCAAACGACATTTGATCGACGGTAAATGTCCATCGATTAAATAGGAGTTGTGTAATGCATACTCACTCCTACGAAACGACGTCAGGTGAAATCCATGCACATGACGTCTCTGACCTATGGGCGCACACGGTTGCGCTCCCGGTCGAACACCTCCCGCTCGAAGTTGCCGTTCGGACATTTAACGGCTACATCAACACCTTCGATTCCGATGACTGGGATCGCGTCATTGAAGCGGACTTGAGCTATCCGATCATCTTCAATGATATCTATGGTGTGGTTGATGGTTGTCACCGCTGCGTTAAAGCAATGCTCTTAGGGGAGATTCACATTGCAGTTAAACGTATGGCGACCTATCCTGCACCGAAACGCATCTTCAGCAGTTGGGAAGATTATAACAAAGCCGATACACTTTAACTAACATAAGAGGAACACCTCATGTCACAACTTAATGAACAAATCGCGTTGATCATCACATCGCACCACGTGTTAGACTGGGTGCTAGATGCAGACGCTGGGGAACTCACCGTCACATTCGACGGTTCAGCACGTCGCGCGTACGACGACTTAAACACACGCGACATCGTTGCCGGTGCTGGCCTCACAATGGACTATAGTGGCGATCTTATACTTAGGGGTCGTCCGGATGACTTGGACGATTTAGCTACTCGCATTGATGCACATTGGGGGTGGTAAATGTTCAACAATCTCATGGCGAAGCTATTGTCGCCACCACCACCGCATGCTGGAATAGTTCTGGCAGACGTCACAAATGTTGTCGCTGTCGACTTACCGGCCTACGAGCTTAAACGTGGAGCTTTGTCCCTAACGCTCATTTACTGCGCTCGCAATGCGCTTGAAGCCGCCACGGTGGCAATTGAAGAACAACGCCATGCGCTGGGCGTTCATTGTGTTGAACACGTGATTAACGTATCAGAGGGCCGCTATCTCGGCATCGTTTACTTCAACCATGTTGATCAACTCAAGATGTTTGAAAGTTACTTAGAAGATGCGCATTTGGGATAACGTCATAAACGATTCTACTGGAGCCTAGGCTCCAGTAGAATCTAACGTTACTTTATTTTTTTTTCTTTATGGTAGCAGATCGTGTAGTTTTTGGCACGTGCGGCCAAAGTCACGGTATTGTGCCAGTACAAGCCCAACAGACGTTTCAGTGCTCACTGTAACGATGTAGTATGCACTTAGCCCTGAAGCCATTGATGATAACCGTAACCCTGCCTTACGCAAATCACGAATGTGCGGCATGTACGAGTTTGCCAAGGTAGCATCGCCGGCCACGCGCTTCTCAACTTCATGCATGGCTTTACGAGCCACGTCAGAGATGTGGTTGAGTTTGGACTGGGACGCTTCCATTTCATTGTTGATCAATACGCGGGTTCTAAACGCAGTGTCCATATATTTCTCAATGACATCCGCATCAACGAGGTCAGCATCCGCACGATGGTACTTGTCCAAGCGCTTCTTAATTTCAGGGTTACTGACGTCCGGCCCGTCGACTGGATAAAGCGTATATAGTAACTCGCGTAGCGCAGTGACGATCTGCTCCGACTCATCGAGAACAAATGGGGATGTGAAGCTGCTGCCTTCTGGAATCTTATCCCCTTTACGAACGGCATCCATGAATTTATTGTAGCCTGCTTCGTACTTGACTACTTCTTCACTAAAGCGTCCAGCGAGTACAATGAAGCCCTCCTCTAACTTACGCGCATTGTCTGAGTCATTAACGTACCATAAGCATTTTGACATCGTTAAGTCCATCTGCTTAGAGCGAACTTCGTACGGCATCTTTGGATCGCGCATCCAGTTTAACGCATCGAACTTTGGCGCGGTACTGTCCGAATCGGTATTATGACAATGGTTCCAAATGCGACCAAGTTTATTCATGAGTTTAATACCGGCATCGGACATCGAACTGAGTTCAATTTTAGCAATGATCGCTTCTTCTTCTGGGCTGTGCTTCGGCACATTTGCAGGAACTGTTGGTGCGGGCGGGGCTTCGGTACCGCCAGCCTTCACGACTTGGACAATCTCCTTAACGACTTCTGGATTCTTCATCGCAGCTTCTTTAACTTTCTCCTTTGGCTTATCGGCTAAGATGGTCTTGATCTCTTTAGCTGAATTGACTGCGCCAGCAATCTTCGGTGAACTGTCACCGCTTTTCTTACCACGAAGTAACAGTGCCGCAATTACCCCGATAATCGCTACAATTGCACCAATGAGTAATTTGCCCACTGCACCCATGTTAAAGGCATTCAGACCCGCTTCATATTGCGCAAGCGCATTGTTCCCTGCCGCCATTTCAGCTTCTTCTACCGCCTTCTTAACGTGCTCAGGCGTGAAGTCTGTACACTCAGCTACTACCCCATCTACCACGCCAATTAGGGCGTTAATACGGAACAGATACGTGCCGTAATCGCGTGTCATTTGACCGATCTCAAACAGGACGTTAGAAAGCGCCGATACAACACGACCGTTCACATCTGCATCTGAGGCTGCAATGTCCGTGGCGACATTATTCATCAGTGCGGCAATTTTATTTACGCTGGTTTCGATGTTGTTCTTGGTCTTTTCATCCAAGGTCTTTTCAAAAGCATTACGATGGTCAAACGTTTGAAGCATTTCTTTGTTTGAACGCACCAGCTTACCATATGGGACTTCAGTCGTTGGCTTCGCTTCTGCAATATGCTTCTGCATGTCAGCGTTATAGCGTGCACGATACTTCTGATGGGTGTCAATGGTCGTTAAGCGTGAGGTAGTGCTCAGTGAGTTGAGTGCATCGTCCGCATTCAGCAATTCAGCCAGCAGTTTGTAGGCTTGGCCTAAGGTCTTTTCTACACGAATGCCGAAGTCGGTATAATTCGCCAGCGCAATCGAGTAATCTAAGATGCCCGTCTTTAAGCCCACAATCGACGGTACTGGACACGCAGACATATTCATGTAACCGTAGCGTTCAACGTGGTCTTTAAAATTCTTCTGCGCAAAGGTAAGTTGCTGTACCGTGAAACGCTCACCCTGTTGTGATGGATAGAGTGAGGAGAGAATCTTGCGATCAAACAGCGTAGATGCTAAATGGTCGTAGATGTTCACGAAGCGTTGGATAATGTGCGGCGCAGCTTTATCTCCAGCATTGGCGGTGAATGCCTCCAAGCCAGCAACGCGAGATTGCTCAATGAGGTCTAAGTCTTCAAAGTATAACATTGTACTAACTCCAACGTGAGTGATTCGTATGTATTCATAATTAAGTTGAGGGTGTGATTATTCTAACTCCATTTTATTTCAGATATATATCATTAGGGTGAAGAAGATAATCAATTCTAATCTAAGTTTCTGGAGAAACAACATGAATTCAATTACGATCAACCGTGATACCTTCATCCTGTCAGCAGTGCAACAAAACATCCACCACGAAATTAAATTCGACCAAGTGACTCCTAGCCTCATCTCAGACGCACTGCAAAAAGTTGCAGTCATGTGGAATCCAATCAGTTTCACCGATTGCGGCCATACGGTCACAGTGGAATGTACTGACGGAATCGAATACAAAATATTCGATACCAACCGCGTTGTTGTGACTTCAGTACGTCATGACTATGGTGAAAACCACGGCGATGTGCAGTGGAAGATCGCGAAGAAGTTGTGTGGTATCGTCGATGCGATTAAACTGCGCGACGAGCAAAATGCGTACATTGCACGCTTTGCTAACTAAGTAACATCGCAACAACCCCTTGAGCTATTCTGGGTGAATGAATACTCTGCCTGCTAAGGTGAAAATATAGAACCTCACATCCAGTGAAGCTGACTCATCTCTCGGTAGCTTCACTTTTAAATTAATAAGAGAGTAAGGAATAAGGCTATGTTATTTATTGCATCAACTTACATCTACGACAACGCTGCTGCTGTGGCGAAATTCAACGCTTACAAAGGTGAGTTCAAGCAGGTTGAACCATTAACCATTCTCGAGAGTAATCTCGAAGATTTAGGTTGCCGCCTGATCGAGCACGTCGCAAGTTTACCGCAGGTGGCGTTCCATGATACTCTGGTGGAGCAGCTGTTGGTTGAAACTAACTGCTACGGTGATGCAATATTCACCATTAAGAAGACATCGTCAAACAACATATTCGTCGAAGGATATGTTGACACGAATGGTTATCCGGATGAACTATTGTACTTCGTTGCGTACTCAGGAACGCGGGGACGTTTCCAGTTAGAGCGCGAGACGGCAATCGAGAATATTCCGCAAATATTTGCGGAGTGTAATGATTGGGAACTGTACCAAACTTCAGGCGATGAAGAAATGATGCCTTGGGAAACCGAGGCGGACTTCATCATCCGCATCAGCAAAGAGTGGTTGGAAAGCTTAAAGGCTGGCAAGCCTGATGCTGAACTCCATACTAAGATTCGTAAGCGGGCTTACATTGCCTACAAAGCGATGACGACTTGCGGTAGCGGTAGCGATCACAATCAAACACACGCTGCGGTGATTGAAGCGTGGGATAGCATTAACGATGCGCCGGATCGACTCATGCCGAAGATCCAAAAGATCCAAAAGATGCATTCAGAAATAAACGTATTCTGAATGTGATACAAGAAAGAGTTTCGACTCTTTCTTTTTTTTTGTTTTTTTTTGCCCTTTAAAATTAGACCATGCATCCTGTTATGAAAGTGACCCTAACGCTCAAGAGGATATCATGGCAAAGCCACCTAAAGAAGAAACTTCAAATGGAAATACAATCGTTGGTGACATGAGTGAATCCGATACGATGCGTATCGGCTACAACGTCGAAACAATGCTTGACAACTTCACTGGCCAATACCACACCGGAACGTACGGTGAAAAGATATTGTCCGGCGGTGCTTACTCATCCGTACTAATCACCGGCCGGGGTAACACCATTAAATCAACCACCGGGTTAATGATTCAAACGCGCGTCATGGATCGTTACCCAAGCACCTCAGGTACGGTCAACGATACTGAAGACTCAATCGTCGGCATTTTCCGTGTGGAGCATCTAAGTGCGTCCGTTGCACCGCGTTTAGTCCGTGACCGCGCATTCTACAACACCAACTTATTTAAGATCAGCAACTCATCTTCCGAAAAAGAACCGACCACGACAAAATGGTTTGATGGTTTAAGTGCGCGTATTCGTGCGCGCATGAAGAAGAACGTCAAAGCCGACTACACCGTTACGCCATTCTTAGACCCAATGGATGAAACGGGTAAGACTTATGTTAAGCGTTTGAAGTTGGTTATGCCGTTCATGGACTCCATGTCAAAGGCGACCATTGACTTAACGCAAGAAATCATCGACAAGGCGGCAACGGATTCCTCAGACCAGAACATCATCACTGCCCGCGAGAACTTAATCAAGGCGCGGATGATGCGGGAGATTCCTCGTCTTGCTGGTGCTGGCGGTACGTCGTGGATTATCACGGCCCACATGGGCGACAAGATGCAAATGATGGAGATGGGAACACCTCAATCTAAACTTGCATTCATTAACGCTAAGGTGACGCTGAAACACGCACCAGAACCCGTTACCTTCTTAACCACTTACATCCTCTATTCCAACCATCTTAAGCCGTTGATGGAGAATAAGACAGACCCACTCTACCCAGAAGATGATGACTTTGGATTAGCACTAGAGAAAGACGTCGATCTCATGGAACTGCACATGATGACGTTGCGTTCTAAAGTGGGGTTGACTGGCGTTGAATGGTGCTATGTTGTTTCGCAGTCTGACGGCTATAAAATCCCATTGTCGCACTTCCACTTCATCAAGAAGTACAAGTTCGGTCTTGATGGTTTAGGCGGAACGTGGTTGAACTTACACCTATTGCCGGATGTGAAAATTTCTCGTACGACGATCAATGCCAAGATCGCGGCAGAAGCACGCCTTACGCGTGCTTTGGAAATCACCACGGCCATCATGATTCAAATCATCACGGGCAACCGTGAATTCAAGGCAGACTTTGCCAAGATTGGCGGACTGCCACAACTCTATCAGGCAATTATTGATAAGGGTTACGACTGGGAAGAAATCTATCAGACTCGTGATTGGTGGGCAGAGAATCACTACACTAACGAAGTGAAGTACCTGTCAGCGTGGGACATCGTACGCATGGCGACCGGCGACTACATTCCTTACTGGAAGCAGCCGGGCTTTGATGTGAAGAATCACAAGGAGCAATAATGAAAGTACACGTATTGGATGAAGTCATTGAACTGCTTCGTCAAAAACACGTGGGAGGGTGGGCTGAGTTTGCATCAGCCTACCACTATTTTAAGATTAGGCACTGTGATTCAGAGGAGTCAGAGATAACGTGTTTGACTAAGCTGTGGCGCTATATCATCTCAGCGGGAAGATTCACCGTCGAAGAACGCAGCATCGCATTGAGCGCACTGTGCGAGACAGATACTGGTCGGGAATGGGTCACTAACTTTCGACAGTATGTTCTGGGCATCCTCGTTGACATTTATGAAGCCTTGGAGGACTACCATGAGTAAGTTGAAACGCAGCGATATTGACATCAGTAAAATTACCAAGAAAGATCGTGAAGATGCCATTCGAATGATTGTGCATCGGGTTGCCTTAATTGAAACCACGAAAGGAAAGCCGCAAGCGCTGGCTTTAAAAGAGCGCCTCGAGGAGATGTCAATGGATGAATTGACCGCCTTCTTCTTAGACATTGCCAACAAGCGCAATTACGTTCCATTCGTTGCGCCGAACTTTGCAATGGACAACTTGGACTTTGAAAACAACCTGAATATCTCTAAAGAGTTTGGGGTGGACTTCTTTGACCAGATCGTCATTGAAGATCGTGCTTCAGGTCTGACGTATTGCACCAACGAAGAATATATGGTCATTGACTTACCTGTTCGTCGTCAAGTACAAACTGGCGAATCATCCATCTCTGTTCCGGGGACGAAGATTGCCACGGATGACTTAACCAACCAGCCGGTCGGCGACGCGAATAAGTCACGGATAACTACGCCGGAGATCAGTGGTCTAAATGCGCGTGAAATGCGCGCTACGCTACATGAGTTCCTTTCAGTACGTGGCGGCAACCTGACTGCAATGAACGCCTTAGATCGCTCAATCATTGATACTGGACACGGTTCACTGGAAGCGGTATTGGCCGACGGTAGTCGAGCGAAGATCACGGATTCCCTCAGCACTATCTTAACTTCAATGCACATCAAGAACAACCTGTAGAGGGCAAAATGTCAAACATTCCAAACACCTCATTGAACATCTTTCAACTTCGTGAACTTGTCGCCCAGTTCGTAGATTTGTATTGCGATGAATTGTTGCAGATGCACAATAAGACACCAGCAGAAATTTCTGAAATCATCGAACTCATTGCGCGGTTAAAGAGAGAGCGCTTCCTTGCCGTCGCGAGCCTCGGTGACGTTTCAGACTGGTACTTAAGTTGCGTTAGCGGCACTAATGCGATTCCGCAGTTTGCCCCATTCCTAGAGCGTGGTTATGAGTTCCTCATGATTCACTTCTACAACATCTATGGCAATGACCGTTTCGGCGAATTGATCACCACGGCCAGCCATGCATTTGCATCTACTTTCGTCGCTGTAGATTCGTCAGAGTTTCACTCGCCGTTGAGTAAACGCATGTCGGTGCAAGATTGGACACGTGTCGTGGGGACTTATCCTTGGTTGATCTTCGTTGCCCTCCTGCGCAACACGTACATTAACATGGGTGAAGATCCAGAACCAAACCCATCACCGAATGGAGGGAATGATGCGAACAGCTAAAGGGTCGGTGAAGTTATACTTCTGCATTGACACGATTATGGACACGCGGTTGGCGACATTGGCATCAATTGACGACGACTATGCGTTTGCCGCATTGCTGGGTGGATACATGGATCGTTGGACGGATGATCCAGCGACCTATGCGCCCGTCTGTGGCACTGATGTTTTCTTTGAAGCTTATGCGAAGCGGAATAAGGAAACGTTGAAGCTTGCGTATCCAACAGATCATGCATTGGATGCGGGGAAGATCATTGAGGATTTAGAAGTTCGTCATGGCGCGGGCGATCCGACCGTTGCCAATCTCCCGGTAATTTACGTCAACTACTACCCTTACGATTTGACACCGGCGGAGGTGGTTGAATATACAAAGGCGATTCGTGCGATCTTCAAATGCCGCAGCCAAATCAAAATGTTCTCTCGTCCCGTTGAGAAGTTGACACTCAACTACTTCAAGGAGAATGACTACGTTGGCGTATACATTTATGGTTATCGTGAATGGATTGAAAGCGTTATTACGAAGCCAATGAATGACGGTGAGGTAATTGATGCCTGTCCTGAGATCACATTCTTCTTCCCAGCCGTTGTTGGCCGTGCCAGTGCGCAGGAAGTCTACGCTGAATGTGAGCGCGCTTTGGGCACTACGCCGGATGCATTTGCGAATGTGAAGTTACATTGTGCAAAGTACATCGGAATTGATTGGGTGTCGCCGACGTACTACAGCATCTCACCCTCCATCTTATTTCCAGAGGAGGAGCAGAAGAAGGCAGAAGTGGCTGCCGAAGCACCGCTGGATAAAGCATTCTTGTTTAATAAGAATGACCCTGCAGATTTGGCGCGACTTTACAGTATACCGGATAGTGAGCCGTGAAGCCCACTATCCAATAGTTCATTCTTCGTCATCGTCAACATGCATGGTTTCGCCCACGCGGGCCATGAATTCATCGTTGGTTTCTTGTTTTGGATTATTGTCCAAAATGCCGGTATCAATATCACCTTTCGTGAAACGTTTTGTTGGGGATGGTATCGTACCGGTTTCTGGCAAATCATGGGTGAGGTTCTGATTACTCATTTGAGCAAGCACTTCTGCCACGATTGCACGGTCACGTGAAGCATCGTCCACTTGGTTATTCGCTGAGATGCGCTGTTGCGCCGATGTTGCAGTGTCGCTTAACGCTTGAAGATAAAGGTGTCGATCTTTCTTGTTTTCGATCACACCGTTTGGTGAAATTTCCGCAATGAATGCGAGGCGTCGACGTTGAACGTGGTTGATGACGCTATTATCATCAACGACATCAACATCATTCGTTTGACCGACCTCTACAGCGGGTGCAGCCGGAGCATCTTTACGTTCTTGGGGGATGATGATTTCAGTATCCATGGATTACACCTCAATTACAAATTAATTCAAAGCTATATTATCTTAATGTAGCAATCACACTAAAGGAGTTTAAATGAATAAGTTTAGCCAATGGCTCACATTCGTGATGTCGCGCTGGCTATTAAAATGGCGCGCACGTCAGCTATCGCACCGCCTGCTTGAAATCAATGATGCCATTGAAAACGGGCAGGAAGAACTCTCATTCAATCTATGTCATATGATACTCACGAGCATTCCGCATGGGTTGATCGCACTCGTAGACCGTGAATCAGAATTTAAAGAGTCGTGCACTCTACGTTGCTTGGATGTAGATCGTATTATTGCACACTTGGATCAGGGCATTGCGTATATTGAAATTGAACAATATAACAATGGTTTGGATATTGGTATTCGGCGTAAGCCTTATCAAATGATTGAAACGAGGAACTACCCAACTGAATGGGGCGAATACTCGTTTGGATCAATCCTCTGTTCCACGAAAAAGCGCTACACCAGCGCTGAGTTGTATGCGGCTCTCCTCGCACGGATTGGTAAGATTTTAAATCTGTTAAATGAGAAACCACTCCATAACACTCAGCAGTCTTATTACGATCGCATGATGCATGTGGTATTAGAAGATTGCTTCGTTTTAATTAGCAGATTAGTAGGACTGTCACTAAATGCGCGAATTACAAAACGATTTAAGCAAGTTGGTGAAAACCAATGACATGGGCATTAGTCGGACACAAAACGTCTTGGCTAAATTATTTCGGCAAACCCTGTGGGATCGTGAGATCACCGTACTCACACTGCACAAACTCTTTAAGCTCTGGGAGGAAGATAATGTCAGGGCCAACATGAACAAGAAGAAACGTTCTCGCATACGCTCAGCAAACATACGGGCCGTAGCACAGGAGCGAATCACTTGGCGTGTATTCAAGTCTGGACTTTCACTACTCTGCGTGCGTCGCTTTACCTTGGTATTGGGACTCAAGAGCGATAAGGGTGAAATACAGCGCGTTAAGATGGCTCACAATGAGCGCTTGACGACACTGTTCGGGAGAATACTTGAAGCATATCGAATCAACGACTATGTCTTCGATCAATTACTCAACAGCTGGTGGGATCGTCCGGATCAACGGGAACTCATCGAACGACACAAAGGAAGAAAGCCTAAGGGGAATTTGAAACGCGGTTTAGTTTCCGATTCATTAACTTGGACGTTCTTCATGAAAGGCCTTTTGGTGATTGGGATTGTCGATGTGACCTTCCAACTCAACTTAGAATGGTGGGATGGGATTGTGACCACACACGAAGTCCATGAATTACTCGATCAAAACATAGAACAGTAGGTGACTATAATGCGTCAATATGTAAAACAGAAGTTAGAAGAAATTGCTGAGCGTCGTAACTGTCGTGTGGATGAATTGAAGTTCGTTGGATTCTGGGGTGCGAATAAACATCATTCTACCAGATGGCTGAGTCAATGGCACATGCATCCAATTACCTTAGAACGCGGATTCACCGACGCCATGGAATGGAAAGGGGTTAACGGTGAAGAAAAGGAGCACGTCGTCGTGAGTCGTCCTGTGGAATGTATTACTTTGCCTTCTGCAGAACACTGCATGATGTACATGAAGGCGATGCTCTTTAATGATCACGATGCAATGGTTGATGTGTGTTTTGCGGACAACCCAGCAGAGGCGAAGAAGATTGGTCGCAATGTCCGCAACTACGACAACGCGGCATGGGACGCGGCACGCTACGCGGTCGTACGTGACATCAACTTCATCAAATTCTCAACGGGCGCAGGTCGTGAGATTTTAGAGCACTTTGCGAACACTGACGTTGGACGTCATGTGGTGTTCGTTGAGACTTCACCGTACGATGCCATCTGGGGCATTAAGAACCGACACCTGACCGCACCGGAATTGTGGGAAGGGGATAATCTATTAGGCTTTGCACACACTGACGTTTACGACGCAGTGGTTTGGGGGAAATCGTTCAAATGAAAAATCCAACCATCCTTGCATTCAGCGCACAGGAAATCTATGACCTGTTTGAAATCCCGGAAGGTGCAGACGGCTCCACGCTGACGTATAAATCATACATTAGCAACGAGGCCAAAGTTCTCGTGGGTCGCGCATTCATCATCATTGATGGTAAGCGTTTCCTCATGGTACTTAATGCACACAACATCTTCGAGTGCATCCTACCCGACGGTACAGTTCATTCAGCAATCCACATTGACACCACTCAAAGTAGCGGCATCATCTTACGGTCAATTGTAGATGTGGAAGCAGTCGATATCTTCCGTGAGGAATTGGTCGACGTCACATTCGACACGTACTCAACGGGCATCTTACCTGACCCATTGGATGTCAATGGTGAATTCCGAGCGAGTACACTTGCGGTGTGGTATAACTTGCGCGCGACGACTACTGTTCCCGTTGCAGTTCCAATGGAGGTGGATGTGGAGTTCTCCGCCACAGCGCAGACTGGCGAAGAAGTCGAATCGTTTGCTAAGCGAAAGCTTACTGAATTGAACAACATCGAAGCCTATGGCGTCGCCAACCCAAAACCGTGCTAGGAGCAAGATAATGGAAGTTAAACTGTCGAATGCCCCAATGGGTTTTGACCGAGATGCGATCAAGGATGCCATTGAAGTCAACGCACGTGCATTGATTGGCTTGCTGAATACATTTGGCACCGATATGTCGGAGGACGTTGGCTATTCACACCCATGGAACATTGAGCGTGAACGCGATGATCCGACGCACACGTGGATTCAATCCATACATCGTCCAGCGATGACGAAGCTGGCGCGTGAGCTATTGGGCATGAGGCAATATGTGGCTGAACATAAATTCCCCGACAGTCCGAAGTCGCCGACATTCCAATACATCGAGACCGTGAGTCGCTTCGACGAATTGCTAATCGGACACTACGTCACGTTGCTCGATTACAAGAAGTCGAAAATCATTGAATGGCACAGTTCCCGGAGCGGACATCCAATCATTCCAAATACTTGGTCAGCGCGTCTTCACGAGGGGCATTACTATCGTGGCGCTGCTGTGGAGCCACGCGTTGCTGAAAAGTGGCTGTGTCTGAAGGCAATGAATACGGTCAACGTGCTGTCGTGGCGGGGGTCTGATGCGATCATCATCGACGTCAACTGTACTCCGCTGCGCGCAGTCATTATCAGCCGAGTGGTTTGGGGGATCTGATGACACGCACTGAACTGATTGATGAGTTAATGGGGGATACGGTTAACTATCGCCCATATTGCTTCGACCCGATCAACTACCAGAACTTCATCTTCAATCAACCGGAATGTTTTTCCATCAAAGCAACCGGATATCCCGCGAACTCATTGCTCATCGGAATTCCAACTGAGTCAAAGCGAATGTCTAAAGACGATGCCATCGATCACTTACGTGCTGGCGGCGAGTTCTTAGTGGCTAAGGTTCTTGGGGTGAAGGTTGAAGATGTGCGTAACTGCATCACGGTGCGGACTGAAATCGAATTCATTGACTATTGGGTTAAGGACTTAGAACTTTCCGCAGAAGCACAGGTTGAAGCCATCCGCAAGAGCCCAGTCGGCTGGTTAAAGTTCCTAAAAGAAGTTTTTAGACTCTAATCGAAACTTAACGTAGAACTATATTATTCCAATGGGTGAAGTATTTCACAAACAATCACCTATTTACTTTATAAGAGGCACACATGCAACTGCAAAACTTTATTGAAATGGCTCGTGAGATCATCGAGACCGCAACAACAACAGAAACTCTATTCCAACGCTTAAAGGGATTAGCAATGGATTGGGCCGGCACGTTCCCAGAGATGACCAACGATCGTCAGGGGCGCAGCGTTTGGTTCGACGGCGAGCGTTCGGTATTCTTAGACTCCGGTAGCGTCGGGTGCCGCATTATGTTACCGAGCTCCACCTTAGAGAATTCTTTATTCGATCACGTCATGGTCGCTCCACCCATACCTTACAATGCGGAAAAACCTGTACCAGTCCTCATCATCAGTCACGGCATCTATTCTACTCAGGGCGAGTTCTACCCACACCCGATTACGGTATTTGCGCAGTTGGAAGAAGCACGTAAATATCTCGAATTCTTTTAACTATATTGTGAAGGGATTAAGGGGAATTACAATGACTTCAGAAATCGTACAACTCAACCCGGCGCGCATGTTCCATCGCATGTCTGAATCGGTAACTGAGAAGCTGACCTTAACTTGGGGCGAATATTTCAAGTTCTTGTCCGATCACACCTATCGACGTTTAGAGAAAGACGTCAGCATTACGGTGCAAGATCGTGGAAAGGGTGAAGATGCGCGTTGCGTTAAGAAACGTCGCGTACTCGTAATGAAAACGAATGATCTTGAAGGCAGTGCTGGCTTTACCGCATTTGCCTACGATGAAAACATTCGTGATGGGAAGTTGACCTTAGTTAAACTCACCATCGCATGTCAAAGCACTGGTCGTACTGAGCACGTCAACATTACGCCAACGCTTATGAGCAGTCAGGGCATCCTGAAAGCGCTCACCAAGAACGTTCCACGGATGGTCAAACAGTACACGGAACTCATGCATCGCATTTAACCTCATTCTGGTAGGTGGGAGCTTCGGCTCTCATCTGCCAATTATTACCCATTACTTTATTTTGTGATACGAGAGGAATCCCAACATGGCATTATTAGATAATCGTGAACAACGCATTATATTTCTTACCGAAACTAACCTCATGGAATTGTTAGGGCAAACTTTTGAGAACGATGGGGGATTTCCACCTGACCTGTCTCCGCGGGATATCATGCTAAGATTAAACCCGAACTTCTTACAGGGCGATTTTAAGGTCTACGTGCCATTGAACGGTAAGGTTCACCATACTCAGGTCGAGGAAGATACTGGATCTTCAATGATCGAATGTAATACCGTGATCAAAATTGGACATCGTATGGTCATCATTGCTTGCGATCAAATGTTCATTGGGTTGATGGCGCCTGATTCTAAGAATCGCGTATTGGGACTGCGATTAATGTTCGACGGTAATGTCACTCGTTTCGGAATTGATACGATCGACGATGTTCAAGAATCCGGTCAAGTCCCTTTACTATTCGCAAAGACCTTAAATTGGCAAGGGGAGCACATTGAAGAAGAAGCGCATCAAACCCTCATCGATTGGTGGGAAGAATCTCCACGTGCCGAAGTGCGTGAAATGACCGTCCGTCCAATCAGATATTCATGAGGTTTAAATGAACGAAGTCATTCCAATTGGCGCTGTTAATCAGAAGCTCATGAAAAACATCGCCCTCGTATTAGAGGGTGGGATTCAAGAACAGCACCATAAACTCATCGAAGCGCACTTACCCTTCATGATCAACCGTGATCATGTCAATTGGTGCGTTGGTGGGGTTTGTGGTTTTGTGAATGTGGCCATCAATAGCTTGCGTGAGATCGCTGAAGATCCAAGCTCTCTAAAGTTCAATAGTGCGCAGCATCGACTATTCAAAAAGTTCATGAAGTGTGTTAATGAGCAGCGGGATTTGATTACGCTTTACATTTGGTTTGCGAATGACCACAGTTGGCAAATTAAATTCACTCTTGCGAACAGTGGGCATTACGTCCCAATGAATGCATGGGTGGATGACTATAACGTCTTTGATAAAATCATTACGGATTGCGCTGAGAACTTCATGACGTCACGCGAGGAAGTGTTGAGGACTTGGTTTGAAGATTCAGAGGAGGATGTTGAATGAGTCTGAAAAGAATGGAATGTCAGTTGACGACTGATGAATGGTCACTCAGTCACATTATGGATGCGATATTGGATCGCTGTACGTTCCCGCCAATGCGGCATGGGTCAAGTTGGGGATTCAATCCAACGATCATGGACAACGCGTTGGTGGCGCTGAATAAATACACTCTAAATGACGTCGCTGATGCATTGCGCGGCGTGCCACATTTTGATTATGTTCACGACGATGTTAAGTCTGTATTGTGCTATGTCAGTACGCCATTTAAAGGATTGGGTGCAAGGCACTTGTTCGTATATCGCCTATTCGGCGAGGTGCGTGCAATTGTATATAGCTATTACACAAACAATCCTTACCTTCATTTAACGTGGCATTACCTTTACAATCCAATCGAGCGCAAAATCACTCAAAAGGAACGTGAGGGTATTACCAACGTGATTAAGGAACAAATGCGAGTATTCGCAGGGGAACAACCAAATGTTTAAACCGGGTACGCTACTTGCGATCCACATCATCATCTCAACGTTACAATTCGCACTCGTATACTACGTGTACATCCTATCCAAAAGTACCCGTTGTCGCCACGCGTGGAATAACACCTCAGTCGAGGAGGTATACGATAGAAAATCGCATAAAGCGCAGACTGTGGTTAGGAGACAGTGTGAAAAATGTAGGGTTTGGGACAAGTTCAAATTTTAATGGGGGTAATCATGTTAAAGAAAGCGCCTGATACACGAATGGTGGAAGAATGGTTCCACTTAAACGACAACAGTTTCTATTACGTTGAATGCATTTCACTGATGCATGAGTTGATTAACAAGTTACCATGGAAACCTTTCCTAAAGACGAAGCGCATGGTTTGCAGTATGGGTAAAGCTTATCCATACTCCGGTCAAGTTGCGGAGGCGACTCCGTTTGAGGTCTTTCCTCAACTAGAGAGGTTGATGCAGGCGATTAACGAATGTGTGGGCATGAACTATAATGCCATTTTACTCAACTGGTATCCCGAAGGAAAGTATGTTGGGATTGGTGCGCATGCTGATGATGAGAAAGAATTAGTTCGATCGCATCCAATCGCGTCCCTCAGTCTAGGTGAGCCTTGTAAATTCATTCTCACCGATAAATTTGGTGGCGATGAAAAGGTTGAAGTTGCTTTAGGCTGTGGGGATTTATTCCTTATGGGCGAGAAGTGTCAGCGCTATTATAAGCATGCGATTCCCTATGGCGTCATGGCGAATCATCGTATTTCATTAACTTTTAGAGAGTTCGTATAGTGTTTGATTTTATTACGCAAGCGATCACATCCGTCGTTTCTTGGGTGAATGTGATTTCGGGTGGTAATCAATTTGTAACAGCCACCATCATCGCGGGTCTGGCCATCCTTGGGCGTGGCCTACCCTTCACCATTGGAAGATTCATTAAGCAGCAACTCACGTCCGAATTGACCATCAGAGACGGGAGCGTCCACGATCGTGAGGAGTTGATCGATGCCATCGTGAATAATCCAATGGTAAGTAACGGGCCATTCTCACGGAGACATGCCGGACACCTCAATGCTAATACCGGACAGCTTGAAGTTCAAGTGGGTTTAGGGTGGCACTTGGCCCGTGTGAAGAACGGTTGGATATTACTCAAGTTGGAACATCTGGCTGTTGATGCGGGACACGTCCGAATCTTAGAACTCATCACCTTTAAATGGTGGGCGAAGGATTTACATCAAATCATTGCCGAGATCGGAGATATTGATCATGATGCGATTTCAATGTTCACGATTTCGGAATCTCGCTGGAGCTCACGCCACGGTAACTTCCAAGCCACAGGTAAGATTAAACGTTCACGATACGCGAATCAGAAACAGTTTATCAACCCTGAACAGTACGACATTCTTCACGAGCATGTTGATCGCTTCGTCAATGAACCTGAATATTTCGAAGAACTGAACATTGCGTACAAGATGTGCTTCTTACTTTACGGCCCTCCGGGCGGTGGTAAGTCGACCTTGGCTCGACATTTCGCATGCCTATTTAACCTACCTTTGATTGAAGTTAAGCCTTCTAACATCGCACGGGTTCGTGAGGGGATGACATACTCCGGAATTAAGCGTGCGGTATTGGTACTGGATGACATCGACGAATATCTCGAGCAACACGGAGCATCATTGGGAGAATTCGGTCGGATAAAACCACGGTCAGACATCGGAGATTTGATTACGCATCTTGATGGGATATATCCGTTGGATGGGTGTCTCATCTTCATTAATACGAATGAGGTGGAGTTACTCAAGGGTAAACTCTATCGTCCGGGTCGTGTCGACCTTCGCATGGAACTCACCTACCCTCGCCCAGAGGTCATTCTAAACATCTTGGATATTTCGGAGGACGATCCAAGAGCACGTCCGTTAATCGACCGTGGCGCCTTAAATAATCTGCCGCTACATTACATCACGCGGCTGCGTAAAACTAATACTGTTGAAGAAGTGAACGCGATCATTGATGATCGTGACCATTACTTCAAGATGGTTGAAGCTAGCGCTGCCTAATTCAATAATCGGCATAAAGAAAGGAGCAGTCGCTCCTTTCTTTATTACTGCCGTCTATTCATTTAACACTTCAGATTGTTTGAGGATGTCATCTGTCGCATTTTCAGCCAACTGCACCACTGCGGGGTCTAAAGGCGGCCGTTCAGCGTCAAACAGCGTCATTGGCGTTGCTGACACCAATGGGACTGCTCCGCCTGTAAGCTTCATGACGACGTATGAGTTTGCATGCTCGTACAGGCAATCTTGAACATCATCGAGAATTACCTGTCGATCCGTGGTGAACTCAAAGGTACATTCCACCCCATTAACTCCGACGGTAATGCCATCTTTAACAGAGACGTTTTTAACAACGACCTCGTTTAAGATTTCACCCGAAGGCCCCTGAAAGATGCTACACCCCGACACCATGATAGCAAACAGTGCTATCATTGCAACAATAAATGATTTCACGAGTTTCTCCTATGATTGTAACTCATAAGAACTGGATATTTAATGAAACTATTACTTAATCTGCCTGCGCAGTTCGTTATCCCCAGATTGTGCATGCTTGTCATAATCACCGACATAGTAATGTCGATGCGCTATGTTGGAACATCGCGCTAGCCGATGCAAATAATGAATACGCACGTACCTCCTATGAAGATAACACATGAATAGGAAGAATGTGATGCGTAGAATTAAAAATCTAATGGGTGTTGCGGCGAACGTATTCGATACAATGAAGTTGCTTGGGCTGGCTGCGATTATTGGACGTGCAAGTGTTGATATGCCGATTCCCGGTTGGATGGCGTCTGAGGAATCTTTCGACGACGACTCTCGACTGTTCAAGGAATGTTACGATCGTTATCTTGCCGATAATAAGCGTTCAGATTATCGATACTTTTGTATTCGCTTCGACGATCGTGAAATTGAACATATTCTTAATGGGAATGTTTTTATCAGAAAGACGATGATTACAGTACATAGCAATTTCAGCGATATGGAGATCGTCGATGTTGCACCGGAAGGGATGTTCATTCGCGTACCGGTCTGGCGCGCGCACGCCTTGGCGCAAGTCACACTTAAGAACGCACTCACGTCATTGTTAATTGAATTCAAGGATCGTAATGGGAAGAAACGCTACTATTACGATTCATTGAAGACGCTCGACTTAACAAAGCATTTTCAAACGGTACCGTGTCAGTTGGTAAATAAGGGCTACCTCTCGACCGAACAATGCCGCAACAACCGCCTCATTTTAAATGCTTCACTCGTAAACTTAATCAATAAAACACAGGAAAAAATACCGCATGACCACAAACTTAGAATTAGCCGCAAATAAAGCAACCCTCTACACACCGAGCGAATGTGGGACAATCGTCTACGCTTCGGCATACGACATCACTGAAAAAGAGGGTGAAGAACGGGAGAGTGGAGGTTGGAAACTAAAACTCTATTCGGTACAACCTAAAGCTTCTGAACGTGATATTGCGTTGACCAGTAAACTACGTCGTCGCTGGATGTCGTTAGGTCTGATGGTATTGCCACTTGACGAAGCCCCTTATGGCGATCGCTTCATTCCTGAAGTTGCAGCATTGGCCTATCGCGATGCTGTAGGCGGCGCAATTGAAGTACGCACCGACGTTGACCCGGCAGCGGGTAGCACTTTAATCCCTTCAATGCGCATTGAGTTCCAGCTGAACATCACAGCGGACGTGGCCGGTGGTTCGTTGAAGCACGCAACTGTTCCAGATTCGTTTTCCCTTGCAAGTGAACGCGTGGCGGATAAGCCATACGTGATGGAAGGTCGTTCGAAATTGAAAGCACTTGCGCGTGCCATTGGCAACATCGGGGTAATCTAATGAACATCGTTATTCTTGGTGGTCTTGGCTATATCGGTTCACACTTAACGAAACGTCTGATCAATTTAGGACACGACGTTGTTGTCATTGACAAGAACCACAACCATCTCGTCGCCTCCTTAATCGGGTTAGACGTTGGCATTGGTAAGTTCATTCATGCGGACTTAGATGAAGTGCCGCCACAGGCACTAGCTGCGCGTGTGCGTGAAACGCAACACGGTACTGACACCATCATTCACTTAGCGGAATGTATTGAACGTGATGTTGAACTGGAATCACTCCAAGCGACTGGGGAGATTCCACACGAAGCTAAGGGCGCTCGTGTACGGGCAACGCGTGCATTAACCCTCATGCATGAGTTGGGGGCTAAACGATTCATCTACGGCTCTGCTGCTTCCGTGTACGGTGGGCATAATCGCACGCTGTCTAAGGAGGATGACTTCACCAACCCACATTCACTTTATGGGCTAAGTAAACTCAACGTTGAGCAGACCTTAGAGGACTTCCAAGAGCAGATGGATTTCCAACTCACAATCTTACGCTACGGGAATCCAGTCGGATGTAAATTCGGATTGACCTATGGGCTATTGAGTGATCAGTCTTCTCTGGGTGCAAACATGATTGCGTTTGTTCGGGGTAGTCAGACAAGGTTCTATTTGGATGTCTCTGCCGTGAGTGGGCTAGAACCTGCGCGAAGCTTTATTGGTATTACGCGATTCATCACCGCGAACATTAAAGTCATTGAAGACAAGTCACTTGCTCAAGATGTGGAGATCTTTAACATTGGTGGTGGTTGTGCAACACCACGCATGTTACTCCATTCTTACTTGAGTCGTTTAGGAGTTCGGGCTAAGAATGACTTGATCATTAAGCGTGAGCTTACACTTCATCGTCCTAGCTATAGTGCGATCGACAGTACGCACTTCGAGCAACGTTATGGCATGAGCCTCTACTGTAGCATGGAAGAATTAGTGGAAACGATTCGTTAATCTAATTCAAATAAAATTAAATCGTCCCAAGGATCAGAAGGACATTGAAGCATTGAAGAAGTTAATAACCGACTGATTCCAATTTATTTCAGATATATATCATTAGGGTGAAGAAGATAACGAATCTTCTTTGCCTTGATGGATGCAGTCCCAATCATCAAGTAATCTTATTCTCAATAGGGGCATTAATTAGGATTTCATTATGAAAACTTTAAACATTGCAAAGCGTACTTCTACTTACAACATGGCAGCAACCAACAACACCACTACGGTAGCATTGGTTGGATTAGAAGAAGCGGATCGCCTAGAGAAAGAATACCCGACACGTGAGTTCTGCTCTGACGTTCAACGCGCACGTGCAGTATTTGAGCAACTTCGCCTCCGAGCCAATGCAGGCGCTTACCAGACGTGGTACCATCATGGGTTTATTAAGTCACTTAATATGTTCTCCATCAACTCTACTAAAAAGCAACATGAAGTGCGAATTTCTATGGCGTTTGGTCGCGTAGCAGTTACGCACACGATGCCGGACGGTTACAGTAAAACTGAAGTTGGCTACGTTGCTTTGATTGCGGCATTAGAAGGATTAGCGGATGCTGATCGTGAAGTTACACGTCACGATGAGGTTGAAGAACCTCAAGCAAAGGCTGGTACGATTACAAAAGAATCGATTCAAGCTGCGAAAGATAAAACTAACGCTGCTTAATTAAGAACAAATGAATTCGTGGTCTTCGGACTGCGAATTCAAAACTCGCCTTACGAGAATCGGAGTAATAGAACTCGTTGCCAGACATGGTGAAAATATGCATTACCCACTGTTGAATGTTCTGGGTTAGTGAACATTCCGCCGGTTGCGGTGAAAATACATGGCGGAGAAATCCGCCTTAATTTTTTTGTCTGATCTTTATTTTTTGGTCTTTTTATGAATATTGAATAAGAGGATTAGCTCATGTCAACATTACCTTTAAAGAAGCCTGCCGTCAATTCAACGACGAAGCCGGCAGCCAAACCTGCGGCAGCTCCCGCTAAGAGTTCGAACAAGTCACCCGCAATCACTCCAACCATCCACATCACGAAACCCACGGATAAAGTTCCCGGCGTCGATGTCTATACGGATAAACGCGATACGCCGATCAATGACATTGCGAAGAAGATTGATTCGTGGACAAAAGGGTTCTTAGATGACTACGGTGCAGTTGTTCCTAAAGGCGTATTACTTGACGCGGTAAAGGGTGCGACTGAGATTGCAACTGGTGCCATGAGCATGGGTGAAGTTGCAGACAACGTATTGGGCGTATTCAAGTTTAGTAAGGCTGAACTCAAAGCCATGGGTGCTGGTGCGAGTACAGAGATTCTTCGTAACCTTGGCTACCCTGAAGATGTGGACATTCTCGTCAATGGTGCGTTTGGTATTCCCGGTGCTCAACCGATGGAGAACTTCATCGCTGCACGCAATCCCAGAGTGCGTGCATTACTCGCTGACGGTAGCTTTAAGAAGTTGATTGATGGGGATTTCGAATCCGCGCAGGACTTAGCCAAACTCTTAGGTGGCGTTGCTGGAAGCGAAGCCATTGTAAAGGTGTTCAGCGGCAGTGCCCAATTTGCGATCTTTAGCTCTATTGTGAATTCTGCACGGGCATTAAACATGCCTGAGATTTACGACACGATCAGGCAGCAAATTAAAGACGATGAAGATCGTCGAGAGTTTCTCTTGCAAGGCGCATCTCAAGCGGCGAACGCTGGGGACATCGCTTATCTCAAGTTGGTGATTGATGAATCTTCCATTGGGCGTTTGAAGACCATCGTTCCGGACATCATCCCACAACTACTGGCCGGCTATTCTCGACGCTCTGCTGATTCACCCGTTGATGCATTCAGTGAAACGCTCTCCTTTCTCAACCGAATTGATCCGAACTGGAGTAGAATCCAAGTCAGAGGCGTTTGGCACAAGAACCTCGGCGTACTATTCTCTGCATCGAATGACGCATTAGATGCACTGAAACTCATTCCGGAATATCGTACGGTGGCAACGATTGCATCGGACGGCAAGCACCGTGAAGAATCGGCATTAGTGATCTTTAAAGAACGGTATCCTAAATCTACACTCGCAGCATCATAGCACGTGGCTCTGGGGTAATCCCCAGAGCCACTATGCCGAAAGTTTAATTAACGGTTGGTTACAATGTTCACGGCCTGAGCATCACCGAACAGACCTGCCATTAGATAAGCGGGTTTTGAGTTCGAGATCGCATTCGACCAATGTGAACGGGAGAAGTAGGAATCATAGTCCAGTGCACGTTTAGTCATTCGCAAACGAAGCTTACGTTGTGGGAACAGCATATCACCCATTGATAAAGAAGAACGCATCCCTAAATAGTCAGTGAACTTCGTATCATCGGTGATCACGCCTTTCCACGGCTTAAGTACGTCGAAGCCAGTATCTGCAGGGGCATGCAGTACGTTGGACATATCCTTAAAGCCAAAGCTCATTCGGCAAGACAATGGTTTAAAGTCGTTATTGAAGCCAAGGTTTGTTACGCCCCATTCTAAAGATAACGAATCCATCATGCCTAAGCGAATGATGTTGCGACCACGGTCGTAAACTTGACAGTAGAATGGAGCAGTATACGTTGCACCACCCGTGGACATTGGTAAGCCCATTGCTAAGGCAAGCGATACCGGCGTGTAGATGCTGATCAACCGCGCCAAGTCATTGCCCGAAGCAGGGATCAAGTCACACGTATAACTCAACGTTGGAAAGCTCGCTGTTGAATCTTCCCAGTGATGCGGGATGTCTACATACGATGCACCCATAAGCGCATACAAGCCAGAGAGGTGAACCGCATCAAGTGCACCCGTAACAAAGCCTGCCAATGCAGTCTTCGCTTGGTCAACCACCCAAATGCCCGTATTACCACCGGCGAATGAGAACGCTTTAGAACGCATTCCTTTAGAGAATCCGTTTAAGGTACTTTGGATTTCAGACTCGCGTGTTTGTGAGGAGAATGATTCAGATACTGATCCCGTATCATCGACACGGAACGTGACGAACTGTGAACCGTAGTCCAAGTCAGCCTTCATGTACTCTGCACCTTCAGATGCCCAACCACGAATGCGGTCAAATACCCCGTTCTCTCCCTTAACCCACTTGGTCATCATCCCTTGTGCTTGGGAGTCATCCACGATTTCAGGGCCTGACGGTGCTGGCGGTGCTGCTGCCGCTTCGCCTTCCGCTGGAGCCGCCGCACCATCCGCAGGTGGCGTTGCCGCCGCTGCCGCAGGGTCGGCACTCACGGCTGCTTGACCCGCAGTGTTTTGCGTCACGGCAACGTCTGCAATGTCTTCGCTGGCAATGTCAGTCGGGATGTCAGCAACGTCTGCTTTATCCATATTACCAAACACGGAGTTATGGAATTTCTCTAAGTAGGTTCTTAGTGGAATGCCACCCGGATCAGCAACTTTCTTCGCAGTGAGATATTCCATGATGCGACGACGGTGATCTTCCTTACTCGTGGATTCCTCAGCGATCTGACGCATCTCTTGGTTCATGCGGTTAGCAATACGCTGTGGGCCATTGGCAAGTAGGTAGTAATCGATCGCGCCATTCCGCGTTACAACGCCGCCGGTCTTACGATAGGCGTATTCGCGGTATTCTTCATTCTCGTCGTCACCCTTCAATACTTCATCCATATCATCCGTACCAGCCGTGTTTGACCAGAGCGGTTGAACGATATGCATATTGGTTGCAAAGGCGTTACCAATCATCGTTGCACGGTTCCAATAAGAACCCATTGCTGGAGAAAGGTAAGCGTATTGTGAAGTTGGACGGTTCAGGACGAAGTTTAAGGTTTGCCCAGCCAAAGAATAGATTTGTAACGGTAAGGTGACGAGCGTCATTGCCGTCTTGCCTAACCAATAGGTAATTCCCGTACGGCCTGTTCTTGCGAGTAGGCCCGCGTGACCATCGTACATGCCAAGGAAGAATGAGAGTACGCCCTTGAATCGGATGTGGCCACATTGAACGTGAATGAGTTGCTGGTTCTCAAAGAATGCTTCATGGTAATAATGCCCCGCCCCCCATTCGTCACGAATCGTATGGATTGAATCCATATTCCCTGCATTACTTGGGTGGTGGGCCTTGTTTACGCTCGACAAGCATGGGTCAGCGAAGTGTGTGAATTGGGGATAGGGGTTTACTGCCAGTGACCCGCCTAAGCGCGTGTCTTGGAAGTCTTGGTCGGTTGAGGTGAATGTGCACCAAAAGCGATCTTCTTGATCAATATCCGCCTGAGGGATAATAAAGGATTCACGTATCCAATCCGTATCCTTTGTTTCATGGGCGGCATTGGCACTGATGAATGGGATTGACATAGAACACCTCCAGTGAGGTGAGCGCGAACTCACCACACCTTAAAGTCGTTAATATTAGAGTAGGCGTTTCTTCATACTAATTGGATCATCCACCTGCATTGGTTGGTTACGCATCTCGTTCACTGCCTTGCGTTGTTGATCCGCTTGAGAGACCGGTTCAGGCTTCTTCGGCGGTGGCGCTGACTTGTTCGAAGTGTGCATTTCCTTTAACAATGCAATGATTGTATCCAATCGAGTATTTGTCCCCTCGATTAATTTCAAATGCGCATCTTTCGCGATTTGCGTTGCATCTTGACGCTGCTGCTCTTTACGGGCTGCAACATCTTGAGCTTGCTTCGCTTGAACGGCATCGCGGATTGGATTCGCGTTTGATGAGACGCGTGAATCGTTGACCGCTTGAGTTACGCTGGTTGGCATGAAGCCACTGCTTGCGGCTGCACCTCCTGTTGCCGCTGGAACGACCGTCTTAATGATCGCAGACGAATCTGCAGATGGTGGACGATATGCAGGTCGAGCAACTGGGTTTGCGGTACCGCCCGGATTACTCGTGTTCGTCGTTGCTGCCTTAGCATCATTGTCGATCATGGCCTGCGTTGAACCTTTGGTACTAAACGCGAGGTTCTCGATGTGCCATGCCTCAGAACGCACTGGTCTGTGGAAGCGATGCTTTTTCAGCAAGCCCGTTGATACAAGCGCATCTGCATCAGGTGAGTCAATGTCAATTGCCACACCGGAGTTGTGACGTGACCTGCCCGGGGCAGCAACCACTGGATGTCGACGATTACGTGCCAGATACGCATTGTACAATTCGCGCTGTTGTGCGATTGTACGGAAGCCTGAGGTGACGAGTACGCCCTTACCAGTCTTCTGGAAGTATTCACCAATCATGGCATAGAACATATTCATGAATGATGCATTCATCCCTTGAATGTTTACGCCACGTTGCGTTCTGGTGTTCTTCTTACCCAGTGCAATGAGGTTCGCATCCAATTTACCGAGCTGTGCACTTCCCACCATATCCGGCGTTGCTTTGGCCCCTCCTGTTGCCTTCGTTACCGCGTTCTGAACGCTACCCCCCGCAATTTGTGGAGTCGCATTCGCCTTATCTGCACTGGCCTTTGCTTCAGTCGGGTTACGATATGGTACGAACGCTGGCCCACCTTTCTTCGCTGGCGGTGGTGGAGTGGCAGCACCACCTGCGGCACCACCGCCACCTGCCGGAACGCCACCATCTGGCCCAAGTTGCTTCTTCAGTGCATTCAAATGGCCACGACGTTTACTGTCGTGAGATTGCCAATCGAACTTCGCACCCCCGCGTAGAACGTTTTGACCATAGGCCCAACCAATATAGCTCTTACCTACAGTGGCAGCTGCCGCTTCTGGATCGATGTTTGGATTGGCTAAGAATCCGGCCATCCCTTTCTTGTGCGTGGTCTGCATTTCTTCCATGACATACTTCGCCATGACGTCCATACCTGCTTGGTTCTGAGCAATCTGGTTTGGCCCTGCCAATACGCCCGCAGCTTTCGCACGTTCAATCAAGGTTAAACGACGACCTTGGTTCCATGAGATAAAGCCGAGGTTACTGATCGGATTGCCGTTCTTGTCCTTTGCTGCGTCCGTATGCCCACCGAAGACGTACTTTGGATCGTAGCCGTTCTCACGGCCCACCTCAGCAGTCAACGCCATCGCTTGGTTCTTGGAGAACCCTGCATTCAGGAAAGACTTATATACGGACAACTGGATTTCAGATTGCTTACCGGAGAGTTTGTTAATTACGTTACTCGCGTACTCAACAGCCCCACCAATCGCACCGCCAGCGGCACCAATAACGCCACGCGCACCATCGGCAACATTACTTCCGAAGTTGGCAGCCGCCTCAATCCCCCGCGATGCTAAATTAACCGCACCGTTATAGAGGCTCTTGGCACTATTCCAACCCGAACTTAATGCTTCCTTAGAAGACTTCCACCAACCACTCACGGCATCCTTGGTTGATTGCCACCAGCTTTTCTTCGGCTCGTTGGCCTTAGAGGTTGATTGCGGTGCACCAGAATTACCATCATCCTTTAAGTCATTCACCTCCTCTACCGCATCGGTATAGCGACTGGTGATATCGCCATAGTCTAACTTCACTTCATCGTCATCAGCGAATGGTGAAGCCGCGATCATGTACGGGTTTGAACCACCACCTGCTGTGATGTGTGATTCGCTCAGGAATTTCGCCTTCTGGTCTTTCGTCAACTTCTTATCCGCATCATGTAGCGACGAATTGTTCGTTAAACGATAGTAGGATGTTACCGCACCTAAGAAGATTGGCTTAAAGCGTGAGTTGAACCACGTAATCAACTTAAACATCTGATCACGGTCTTTGGTGTCCACGTTAAATAGCGCAGCCACTTCTTCCACTTTAACGCCACGCCCTAAAGTTGCTGGACGATCTTTACCAACACTCACGTGCGCAAGAAGCATCAACTCTAACTTCATGATTGCTTCACAACGCTTCTCATCCCCTTCTTTAAAACCGTATTGGTTCATCCGGAAGTTCTGCAGAATATTCGTGTCTTTGGTGAGGTAGCGATAAGCGAGATAACCGCCCACGGCCACGGCTGCCACTGCAGCTACGCCGATTAATACTGGAGCAGAGATGAATCCTGCAACTGCACTACCGATGCCCATTGCTGCCATGCGTACGCCTTGCCATGCGAGTTGACGACCCGCAGCACCCGCTAGACCACGTGCCGCTGCTTGCCCTGCGCCGCGTCGACTGAACTTGCCAATCAGCTTACCTGCGCCGGACTTTGTTGCATTCCATAGGCGACCTATACGGCCTGCACGTCCACGAGGACGACCGCGCTCCCTTGGATCAGGCGGGCCCATCAGATCAGTAGGGTCAACTCCACCGCCTTCATCTGCCCCACCGCGACCATCACGACGGCGACGCCAAGCACCAATAGCACCTTCAGCGGCAACGCCGGCACCAATGGTTGTTGCTAGGCCACCGTATTCATCCCATAGGCTAGGATCACCGCCCCCTTCACCACCACCAGCGGCTGGCATCGGTTCGCCCGTTTCAGGGTTAATCGCACCTGCAGCACCATTGAGCATGTCCTCAGCAGCGTTTGCACTGTTGAGCATTGAATAACCACCATACAGCGCAGCACCCAAACCAACGCCCCGGCCAATGCCGGCCATGCGCCCACCACGGCCGCCGCGACCTCCCGGCCCACCAGCACCGCCAGCTTCCATTGCACCACCTAACTTACCAGCAGCATTGAGAATGGCAATCTTGCGTAGCCAGCTAATCGTATTCACTCCGAATTTCTTGATGGCCATAAAGCCGCCACCAATCAAAGTCATGAGTTTACCGAGCCAACTCTTATCCTCCTTCTTCGCTTCTTTGCCACCCTCTTTCTTCTCCTCATCTCCCGGCTTTACGGCTTCACGCATGCGTTCGAGTGCTGAACCATCACGTGTTCCATCACCATCACCATCACCCGCTACACGCTCTTTCTTATCGAGTCGTTTATCGAGTAAGTCGTAGATGTGTTCTAGCCAAGAGTTTGTCAGCTCCGCCGCAGTGACTGCACGTTTTCCTCCTCTAAACGCCCCGCCAATACCTCCAGCGGCACGACCCAAGAGCTTCAATGGTGCAAGCGCAATACGACCCGCAGCAGAAACCATGTTCACTGGGAGCATCATGGCTTTCTTAGCAGCGCTGGCGATCTTATCACGCAGTAGACGAATTTCCTTACCATCACGGTCGACCAACCCTTTAGCGAGGTCGTCGTGAGTAAGCACGACTTCACCATCAAGATTGCGGATTTCTCCGGTCAAGTCCTTAATTGACATGACGGGCTTACCGGTTGATGATACAATGTATCCGCCGCTATTCAGTAAGGATGCCAACAGTCGTGGGTTGACTTCACCTGACACATAGATGTCAGGCATGCGGCTAACCAGCCCCCATGCGCCCTTCAACATCTTCTTACCGAAACTCAATACCCGGAAAGGTAAAGATGCCGCCATTTGGCCAATATTCAACAACCCTCCTATTCCTTTACCAACGGCCTTCATTCCGCCCGCAATCAGTTTAGGTAGTGTGGAACCTTTCTCCATGGAAAAGAGCCCAGAAGCGAAATCCTCAGCGGATAGGACGATGTTACCGGCAGTATCTCGAACTTCACCCGTAATGTCACCAATCTTCTCAATGAGTTGCTTGGTATTTACGTCAATCAACGTGCGTGACTTGATGTCTTTGGCCGTGATCGCGGCTTTGTCCTTACCTTTAACATACAAATCCATCACTTTAGACTTTGCATCTTCACCCAGACTTACGAGGCGATCGCGTGTTCCGGCAATGGCTGAAAGAATCTTCCCTCCCGTAGACATCGCTGCGCCGACACCTCTGAATGGGAGCGTCGCCAATCGTGCGCCCCAAGATGCCATCTTCGTAATGCCGCCCTTGCTGCCTTGCCAAGCACGGCTGAGCCAAGAACGTTTCATGAATGAAGTTGCAGCCCCCGCCATTCGCATACCTTCATACGGCACAAGTCCAGCGGCAACCAATCCAACCAATTCATCCAAGTTCTCGTTGACTTTATCAATTCGCGTGTTGGACTCTGCGAAGTTCTCACCGAATGATTTAATCAACTGCTCAGTCATGGACGTGGTGCTGTCCGTGAACACTTCAGATAAATGTTTCGGCTTCGCCTTGCCCGGTGGCATCCCACCTACAATGCCGCCAGACGCATAGCCCGGGAACTTACCTGTACGAATTGCTTCCACCATCGACAAACCGCCATTTCTGGCGATGTCCTCTTTGGAGAAGACGACCTCACCGCGATGTGTAAAGCCGGCAAGTTCATTCTTGTTACCGTGGCCTGTGAAGCCACCGCCTGCGAACTCATTTCCATCTGGATCATGTGGGCCGCGTGTACGATCATCGCCAAGACCACCACGACCTGTATCGTAACGTCGACGTCGATCCTTGCGGGCTTTCTGCTCAGTTACTTTAATCAACTCACTTAACTTGTCAATAATGGTGCCAGAATAGCTTGAAATCTCTTTCAGGAATTCGCTACTATCTTTCGCCACCTTTAAGATTTCATTGGTGGTTGTTTCTAAGCGATCGTTGGACGCTGGGCCAGCACCGAAGCCCGGCATGTTCGGTCGATTCGGGGAAGGGATTCCTTTCGGCTTTTGAGGGCCGATGTCAGCACCGAATAGTCGACGTTGCAACTCCTCTTGATCATACTCCCAAACGCCCGGAGAAGTTTCCTTTGCAAGACCCAGCTCGCGCAACATTTGAATGTCTTCTTGCTTCGTGATGTTTAAGGCTCGTTCAAAGTCATTCGGCAAGCTGCTTGACAGTGTGTTGAATGAGCTACCCAACTTGTCGCGGAGCTTCTGATACTTCAAGGATGCTTTTGCGTCAGCCTTGATCGACTTCCATGCATCATTGTTTCCAGACTCAGCATAAATGTCAGATGAACTGATGCCCACTTCACGCTCAATCCATTCACGCACTTCTTCCTCAACCGATGGGTCAAGACCGTTATCGAATGATAACAGATCACGAAGATTAAACACTTCGCCACGAGAAGCTTGCTTGAATGCATACTTGAGAATGCTTTCCTGTGCTGCTGCGGATAAATCCGTTTCAGCATTTTCGGTCAGCGTGCTCATCAACTCACGCCCGCTATCTCGTGCACTCTTAAGGCTCGAAGAATCAAATACACGATCCAAGATACGCTGGCGCTTCTCACCACGGTCTGAGAAGGTATCGCGTTCAAAGTCGAAACTCACCGGCTCAAGGCCAGTATCGCCCGTTCGCAAAATACGGATCTCATTGTGAATCATGGACAAGAGTCCCGGAATCACCGTGTTGATCGTTTGCTCTGTCTTGTACGTGTACGTTGCGCGTTGGCGCAGGTTGTCAATGTTGGAACGTTGTAAGACGTTGGACTGTGACTTGGTTAGGTCATAGCTGTCCATCCCGATGAACTCAAAGAACTTACCCAACGGGCCAGCACCGTATAAGTCATTTAAGAGTGATTTACCGTAACCGGTGGCATTGTTCACAATGTTCTTACCGGCTAAGCCGACACGTTGAACCTGCTCGTTATCCCCCCAGTTCTTCTTAATGTACTTCGCTGCTTTGGCAGATGCCCACTGCGTTGCTTTACCTCCAGCCATTCCACCTAGGCCTTCAAGGGCAGAGTTTAAATAACGGTAGCGTTCAGCCTTCGCTTTCTGCTCAGGTGTCTGCGGTGCGGAGCCGTTTAACTCGTCATTCATTTCCTCCATCTCTGCTTCGAGTTGTTTCATCTCAAAGTAGAGTTCCACCGCATCTGAACCCATTGATAGATTCTGTGTAAAGTCCTCGGCTGAACTTTTGAATTTCTCCTTCGCCTTACGGCCCATCGTATGAACGAATCCACTCAATGAATTGGACACTGGATCAGCAAGCTTACCGTAGAAGTTGCGCCGCGTGATATCGTGGAATACTTCGTTCTGATCTTGTTTGACCAGATCAGGAAGTGCGGTGTTGTGAATGATGTCTTTAAATGCAGACTGTTGATAGGCAAGGGTCTGTTGTTGTACTTCAAGCATTTTGTTCTGGGTGAACAGTTGCCGGTACCCTAACTCGATCTTCTTGCGTTCAAGCTTTACTCCGACCTCACTGAAGTAATTACTTCTTGACGTTGCGAGTTTGACCAACTGGTTCATGCCATCGGCAACGCGCATTTGGAGTTTATTCGCTACGATGTTTTCCGTCATGTCGACTGCGTCAGACGCGGTCTTGATTGGAGTTTCTTCGTAGCGGCGCTTGGTGCTTTGGTCTACCCTGTCGGACTTGAACAGACTGTCCAATTCAAAAGCAATTGCGTCGCTGTCATGATCACGCGTCGATTGACGGTTGCGGTCAGGGCCAGCATAGCGCTCTAACTTCGTACCGATGGACTTCGGCATAGCCGCTCTGACGTGAGGGAGAATCTTACGAACAGCGTTCTTGGTTTCCTCATTCACTTTACGCAGTTCAGACCCGGCTTCACGGTAAACGTCCCGAATACCGCTGGCGGCAGTCAATGCGCCGTCGTAGGTATCAACGTAACCGTCAGGTAAGGCTTCTTTAATAAACTTACGCTGGGTATCCGTGTTTGCGGCTGCGCCAGCAACGCCGCGGGTGAAGCTACCCAACAGCGTTCTAATCGGGGATCGACCTTTGGATTCTGCGGGCTGGGAGTCTTCAAACCCCCCTTCTTCCCAGTCAAAATCATCAGTCTCATCACCGAATGCGTAATGGTCATTCTTCTTTGCCATTTGCGTTCTCCGACTAATTCATTTTCGATAATAAGGAACATCACATGCCACAAATGTTACCTGCCAACATCTCTTTACTTAAACCCACGAAGGAACAGCTTAATGGGATTCGACCTACGAAAGTATTGGATGTCTTTGAAGGCGGCTCTACGAACTTTCATGAGTCAGGACTGTTCTCCATTGAAAGCTTTGGTCGTATTGGTACACCTGAACGTGATGCGACGTTCTCTTACATTGACATTCGTGTAGAAATCATTCACCCGTATGTGTATGAAAACATCGTTTCACTACGCCGTTTCTATAAAGATGTCATCCATGGTAAGACGTATGCCATGTGGGATGAAAAAGAAAAGGACTTAGTGGCCGCAGATATTCTCACCGGAGATACGGGCTATCAGTTCTTTATGCAACATCTGCCGCTCATAAAGTTTAAGCAGTCTGGTTCTGAGGAGCGCCGCCGCAAAATCATGCTGGTGGAAAAGGCGATTGCCGATGATCAATATACGACCAGTAAGATTCTCGTAATGCCAGCAGGGTTACGTGACGCCGAAGTCGATGATGAAGGTCGCGTGATTCAGGCAGAGATTAACGACTTCTATCGTGGCTTGATCGGCATCAGTAATGGCGTGTTGGGTTCGAATAAACTCACCTCCAAAGTATTCGATACTTCCCGTACCGCATTGCAACGTGCATTCAATGATTTGTTCGAATACCTCTATACCATGCTTGAGGGTAAGCGAGGACTCATTGCAGGCAAGTGGGCCGCACGTGACATTTTCAACGGTACACGTAACGTAATTGCCTCAGTTACACAGCCAACGCCTCGTTTGGGTGACCCGACGATGCTGGGCATTCAACATACTGCTGTTGGTCTATGGCAAGTGATGAAGGGGACGTTGCCAGTTTCGATCTACCACATCTTAAATGGTTGGTTGGGGCACGTGTTCGCTGAAGCACCTTCTGCACGCTTAATCAATAAGGAAACGTTGAAGTCTGAATTGGTTCGTGTAAACAATGACACCTTAGACTACTGGACAACGCCGACGGGCATTACAAAACTCATTGATGATTACGGGGATTCTAACAGTCGTCTGCGGGTGGTTGAAATCCAAGACCATTACATTGGACTGATCTATCGTGGCCCAGATGGTACGTTTAAGATATTCGGTGACATTGATGAGCTGCCGTTAGATCGCGGCTTCCTGCGTGAGCACGTTCACCCGATCACCATGTGTGAACTCCTGTACCTCTCAGGATATGAACGTTGGAATACCTTGGGCGTTATCATTACGCGCTTCCCATTCACCGGCGTACGGTCAACCTACCCATCTCTGATTCGAACGCTCACTACATCAAAAAGTGAGTCACGTCGTCCATTAGATGATGATTGGAATGTCATCGACGATCCCGGTCAGATTGCAACATTCTATCCGACTTTTAAATCGAACAGTCACTTTGATACCTTGGGCCTATACTTTGGGATGTTGTCAGGGCTTGGTGGTGACTTCGACGGTGATAAAACATCGGCAAACATGGTCTATAGCGATGAGGCGGTGAATGAGATTCATCGTACATTAAATAGTCCAACCAACTACATTGACGCTTCTGGCGGCTTATTAAACTCATCAATCATTGATACGGTAAAACGTGTTTTTGAAGTGATGACTGGAGATGACGTATAATGAATGCGACCACTTTAAAACAGTTTACGCAGTGGTACTTAGAGTCCGGCATGCGTACGATGAAAAGCGTACTCGTACCTGAATTACACCCCATTGAAACGTTCAACTTACCCGCCTACTCAACGCTACATTATTTACAAGCGTTGGCTGGTGGCATGGACGACTCGGACAGTGAAGATAACGGATTAGTCCTTGGCCCGTTAGCCGATGACCCATTGCTGCGCAATCATTCTTCCGTGACATTCCTCGTTGAACCGATTACGAAGTACATTAACAAACCGGTGGGCGATTCACGTGTTGTGGTGAGTACGGTTTCTGAGCAATTGGTGAAGTATTACAACACTGCTCCGAATCTAAAACGCCTGAGCAAGAACGAATCATTGATTACGGATAAGAACATCTGTATTTATTCGTACACTGCACTTGATTCAGTTTACGCATATACGGCTACGGATAAGTCAGCATGGTACAGCTTCTGTAACTGGTACGATACGGTATTGTCGCAACTTAAAGCGGCGATGACGGCACAACCGAAGCGAAATCACTTCCTACTACTTGAACCGCCAATCACGATGAGTTCACTCTCAACCCTTCGTGACGTAGGCCGTTACTTGGATTTGGAGAAGCCTTATTCGGAACGCGTACCGCAGAAATATTTTAAACTGTTCCGTACCACGCAAGATAAAATCTTCTTAGACCTCTGGTTTTTCATGGGGAGTCATCGTCAAGCTTCCTTGTTCAATGAGATCATGGGGAATGATGTTGACTTAACGCACTTGAACATTCTGTGGCAAGTTGGTTCTCGCTGGTGCGTTGTTAACCTTGGCCGTTTGAATAGCTTCATCATGACTGGGAGGAAGGAGGATAAGGGGTCGATTACGCCTGAGCGTATGGAATCCAACTTCCTAGTGCACGTCATGCGCTTGGGAGCGAACTTTAACGTCGTCGACAACGACGCTCCAGAGGATGACCCTGAACTCAGCGCGGAAGAAAAGATTGCGAACTTGGATGACCCTGTTCGTGTCTTGGACATTGAAACCAGCAAGGTAGCTGTTCCAAACATTAACATCGACTTGGAACGCCCTGAGAAGAAGAAGCCCCTACTCAGTCAGTCTGCCGCACTGGCAAAGTTGAATGCTGAACTGAAAGCGATTGATAAAGATAAGACGGTTGAAGAAACCATCGATGAGGATGCCGATGAAGTCATCGATGCCGCCATCAAACGCGATCTTGATCAGTTGGAGGCCATGAGCGCTCAGCGCGTCATTGAGTCAACGTACGAGGAGCGTTACCAAACGTACGAGCCGACCAAATTGAACTGTTTGGATGGCGTGAATAAACACATTGATGCCATGCAGAAGAAAGGGAAGCTCTCTGCAAAAGAAGTGGCGCGTTTAAAACGTAATGCGATGTCATTCCAAGAAGCCAAAAACCCTTGGGGTGGCAATCAGACCATTGCGGAGTTCATGGAAGTTACATCTGAATCAATTCAGGTTCCTGAACAGGTTAAGTTGGCGGAAAAGATTGATGGCGTTGTGGATGAGGGAATGTTGAATTCTTCGATCACCCACATTACGAAAGATTACGTGGAAAACATCCTGCGTAAAGATGTGATGAATGCACTGATGCATTTGCAGAACGGGCCATACGTGGTCAGTGATGTTAAAGTGCAACGCCACGTCGATATCATGAACGACTACGAAACCATGACGGCTAAAATTCTCACGACCGCAGGGAAAGAGAAGTCGATCAAGATTCAGTATCCGACGATTAAGGTCGACGGTACTTACCTCGTGGGGGGTGTGAAACAGCGATTGCGTCCGCAACATTCCGACTTACCTATTCGCAAAGTCAGTCCGACCCGCGTTGCGATGACGTCGTACATCTCTAAGATTTTCGTAGAGCGTACTGATCGCGCAGCGTTCAACTACTCTCGCTGGTTAACCAACAATCTTCGTTCTCGTATCTTGGATGATCAAGATGGCGAGATTAGGAACGTGGTTTACGGGAATGCTTTTGACCGGACACGTAATTTCCCACGCGCGTATTCCGCAGTGTCCATGTCACTGAAGTCATTTGACTATCAAGGTTATCAGTTCAACTTTGATTTCAAACAGTCGACTAAAGTGTTCACGGAACAGCAGTTGGCATTTGCGAAGAAGCATAAGGTTGTTCCAATTGCCACAAATGGTTCTGACGGTCTGTATTTATCAATGGATGGGCTCGTAGTTAAATCTCAAGGCGATGCACTATTCATGTACGGTAGCTTTGAGAAACTCTTTAAGTTAGATGAAGAAAAATCTCCTGTAGATTACGTCGAATATAACTTACTGGGCGATACTGTTCCATTGGGTGTGATTCTTGGTTATCATTTGGGCCTAGGTAATTTACTGGCCACGTTAGGTGCTAAGCCTCGTCGCGCATCTCGTGGCGCAAGCTATGATTTACAGTCGCATGAGTTCATCGTCAAGTTCCAAGACGAGGCGTTGATCTTCGATCGCAGTGACCGTGTAACCGCATTGCTCATGTCCGGATTCAATCGCTATAAGCGCGACATCTCTCGCATGTCAGTCTATCAGTTCGATACGCAAGATGCGTACTCTGTGCTGTTGGCGAACAATAAGATCAACCCACGTAAGTTAGTGGATGTTGATGCGACGATGATGTATTGGGTCGACCACATCACTGCAGAGCTTTTAGAGAGGCGCGGCTACCCGACCAACTTAGTCGGCCTGATGATTAAGGCTACTGAGATGCTCTGTTACGATAAACACTCTGATCCAAACGCGGCTTCAGAACAACGTGAACGTGGGCAAGAACGTATTGCCGGTGCAATTTACGCTGAACTGTACAACTCCGCACGCAGTCACATGGGCAATACGCTAATCATGTCCGGTGGTTTCGATTTGAATCCGAACGCGGTATGGTTCAAGATTCTCAACGATACGGCCAACATGAGTGTTGAGGAATCCAACCCAATCCACTTCTTAAAGGAGCAGGAAGAAGTTACTCTTGGCGGCGATGGTGGTCGTTCCGGTCGTACCTTAATGGGTAAAGATCGTAAGTTTAGTCCAGAGTCAATGGGCGTCATCTCAGAGGCAACTGTGGACTCCGGAGAGGTAGCGGCTAAAATCTTCACCACTGCTGATCCAAACTACGCAACACTGCGCGGTGAGATTCGTCAGTTACCTAAGGGCGTTGACCTTAATACCAAGGCCACTCGCCTCCAATCCACTTCGATGTTACTTGCAGTCTCCGCTGACCGTGACGACCCGAAACGTCGAAACTTCATTAACATTCAAAACTCATCCAGTACATTCGCAGCGGATTATACGCCAATGCCATTGAGGACGGGTTATGAACGGGTGATGTCAAGACGTACCGGCGTTACGGGCGATTTGTGGTCTAAGATCGCAACGGGAGACGGTGAGGTAGTCTCGATCAAGAACAACGTCATTACCGTGAAGTATGCTGATGGTAATACGGATGTTGTTGAGTTGGGTACACGTCACGGTACATGGGCTGGTAAGATTGTTCCACATGAAGTCATCACTGATTTGAAAGTGGGGGATAAGGTCAAAGAAGGCATTCCGGTGGCTTACAACAAACACTACTACAAAAAGGATTCACTCTATCCTGACCAAGTCATCTTCATGAACTCAACCCTTGCCCGAATCGTGATTTGGGAATCAGATGCGACCTTTGAGGATTCATCTGCACTCACTGAAAGTTTGGCAAGACGTTTAGCGACGAAGTTCTCGAAGAAGCGGGTGGTTAACGTAGCATTCGACCATGAAGTGCGTGATCTTGTTAAGGTGGGCGATCATGTTAAAGCGGATGATTTACTCTGCGTACTATATCCGCCACTTTCTACCGATGCTGCTGAACGTCACGATGACGTTGCTCGTGAAATCTTGGAACGTCTTTCAAATGAATCGCCTCGTGCGAAGAAGAAGGGGGTGATCTCGAAGATTGGGGTGCGCTACAGTGGTGAAGTTGAGGAGATGTCTGAAACGTTGCGTGAACTCGTGGAGCATTACGACGGTGAGGTTGCTCGGATGCGCAAGCAATTGAAGCAGCCCATTGTCGACGGTTCAATTTCGCCTAACGTCCGCATTGACGGTAAGGAGATTGGCAATGACTCCGTAAACATCATCATTCACATTGACTATGATTTGGCCATGAGTGGCGGTGACAAAGTCGTTTGGGCACATCAGTTAAAGTCAGTTCCATGTGAAGTCATTTCCGGTCGTTTGGAAACGCGTGGTGGTGTGAAGTTGGACGGGATTTTCGGGGCGTTGTCTATTGAGGATCGAATGGTACGTTCTTGCTACATCATGGGAACGACAAACCGATTATTGGATAAGACAGGCGAAGATGCATGCGCAATCTTCTTCCGGAACGCCTTGAAGAAATAGGCAAATCATTATGAGCTAAGGGGCTCTCACGAGCCCCGCTATTAGAGGATTAGAGAATGAGCACAATTGACATGAAGCCGGCCCTGAGCGCGGCAACATTGCTAAATGCAGTCCAATTACCGGTTGTAATTGCTGACCTCGTATTGGGCATTACCACCAAAGAAGAACTGTTGGAACGTAGTACGATTAAACGTCGGACTTCTAAGGCGGAGCAGGACTTTGACGCCCCATCTGAACTCGCCACCACTGCGGGCGAATTGAGTGAACGTCGTGATGCGATGGGTTCTCACCAACTGTCCGCTAATCAGATCACTCGTGAAGTGACAACTAAACTGAAATTCAAATAAGGGGCAATTGCATATGCTTATTTACAACCGCGTGGCCAACTACACCACCGCTCAACTTCTTGCCCAGTCCATTCGTAACTCTCAACTGATCGTTGCACGTGAAGGTACACCGCTCCATGACGTCACCGTACCATGCATCGGACTGAGTTCTATGGGCAACTTGCTGGATGCTGAAAACGTTGTGGGTTCGGCTGAAGGTATTTGTGTTCGCTTAATCAACGATTCAATCGATCGTGAATTCCAAGTGACTCGCGATGACATCGGTGAAGATCAAACAATCCAGTATGGGATTTCGGCACACTCCGGCGCGTTCATCGGACTGGCTTCTGCAATGGCTGAGATCATCAAGCGCAACTTGACGCTTTGTGAAACGGCGGCTGAAGAAATTGGTGCAGCATTCAACACCGTGAATCAGCTGTTCTCCCGCAAGGATACCGTTGTTCCAGTGAACATCATTCCTTTAATGGGCTCTGGTGATTTATCGAATGCCGGTACATTTGAACAGTTTGCCCGTGGGAAGATTCCTAAAGGTCGTGAACCGGGTGATTTTGCAGACATTCCAACATGCTACCCGCGCATTGATAAGTTGGATGAATTGCCAATCGTTGAATTGATTACTGTGGGCAGTACCGTCCTTGACAGTCAGTTGAAAGAATGGGCTGCGAATGGCGGTGCCAAAGTCATTCAATCCGTCTACAACCAACTGTTCGCCAACGATCAGATCAAAGAAACCTATTTCCGCGTGTCGTATGACCTGCTGTCAAATTCTGCTGGCGACGTTACTCAGTTTGATCGTGCCATCGCATTATTGCTATTGGCATGCAACTTGGAAAAGGTAAGCATTGAGCCGGTGGGTGGTATTACGCTGGAAGAACTTGAGTTCGGCATGACCTCTACGCGAATCTTTGCAGCGAATGTTGCTGTGATGGAACTTGAGCGTTTAGCGCGTGGTCGTAAAGCAGGTTTGGTCGTTTATCAGTACCCGGCGGAAATTTCACCATTCGATGATTGGCACACGCGCACATTCGACATCATCGTTGACAAAGTGGCTTACGATGAATTCATTTCTGCTGGTGGCCGACCAGAGATTCTATTCGGCGCTTACTTCGTAGAGCACATCCGTAATAAGGATGATCTATTGGCACGTGCCGAAGAATTCATTAAGGCATGGGTTGATGGTGAAGCAACGCTTCGTCGCCAACGTCATCAGGATGAAGTGACGCGTATTTACCGCGTTGTGCGTGACCAGTGCTACAGTGACTTCAACCGTCGCCCACAAGAATTACGTGCGGCGATTGACACAGAGTGCGTAGCCAGAGAGCTTGATCGCTTCAACGAGCACCTGAGCAAGACCGGTGCAGATCAACTGTACACGCACATGCGTGAACTTTACACGTCGATCTTCTATTCAGGTACGGAAGTGAAAGACCTCCTTCGTGCAATTGATGAAGTGTCTGTTGACAGTGCTTCGGTATCTAAAGATGCGATTCTTCGTATTGCGATTATCGAATATACGTCGCGCCTACTCATGAGTCAAACTGAGTCCATCGACTACAAGACTGCCTTAGGTGATAACTATGCTTGATCTTACCGAAATGGTAAGGGATCGCGTAAATGTGCCCAAGGCGTTAAAGATCGTAGGGGATGAGTTGATTGCGGTGAAAGAACTCAAAATCGCCATCCCTTATCGCTTCTTTAATCGTAAGTTGGCGTCGCTTGGTGAAACCATCACTACCACTGTAGTCTTTGCGGTCATCGTAGGGAATACGTGGGATCTGATGATGGTGCCGGCGATGCTCTCACTTACGCCAGAAGATACTACGGTTGAAGTTATTGACGATGAAGATTTCATGGTCTTGAGCTTTGGTCGTGGTGCAGTCGTGTCTCCTAACGTCAACATGATTCGCTCTGATCAGGTTGCTTGGGAAATCTACGACGGCTTCTATGGTAGCGGTTACAAACCTTGGTACGTGTGGTACGACGAATACAGTAAGTTGTTGGCATTGGCAGGGAAATACTCCGGCATTAACCTGTCCCCTAACAACCTACCTCATGAGCTGACAGTGGCGCAGATTGCACGGGATTCTAAAGACCGTACGTTAGCCTACCGCCTTAGCTTACGTCGTGGCTACGTTGCAGGTACAACGCAAGAACCTTACATCACCCCATTGCAAAGTGTACTGTTCGGCGCAAATAACTTATCTACGCAGTTGGTGGGTGCTTATTTACGTGACGGTATCCTCACGGCAATGACCTACCCATCTACGAAATCTGAACCGATCGAAGAATTGCTTCGATCTTAACATTGGGAGGTATTGAAATGTCGAGCTTTCACTTACGTGGCGACATTATTACAAACTCTGAATTAGTCAAGGCTTATAAAAAGGACGACGAGGGTTACTCTCGAGTTCCTCTGGGTGAGTTCAACTCATTCAACCGCATGGGCGACTATTACCCTGCGGATCAAGCCGTCCCTCAACTCATTGGCGAATCTCGCCTAACGACCACTCTGAAAGACGGTTCTCTTTATGGTGAAGTTTGCCACCCGCCATTCTCTGAATTCGTAAAGCCGGGGGTCGATGAAAAGACTGCATTGGCGCAATGGCTCCAACGCCTATCTTACGTTGACACTAAGCTTGCCGCAATTCACATCAAAAAGATCGATGTTGAAGTTGAAGGTAATGGTGATTGGCGCGACGAAGCGAACAAAGTACGCGTGTGGGGCTGGGTTGCTCCTTGGGGCCCTTACGCTAAACTTGTAGAAGATTCGTTTGCACGTCCAAGCATGAACACTTACTTCTCGCTGCGTTCCGTATGTAAGCCTGAGCCGTTGGGCAATGGTCGCCCGGGCCGTCGCATGAATATGTACGAAATCTACACGTATGACTTAGTTACGCGTGGCGGTTACGGTAGTTCTTGTAAGTGGAAAGCTGCACCGGGACTTGAACATTACATGAGCCCTGAAAATCTTGACGTTCGCTTCCAAGTAGAAGATATGTTACGCGCGCGTAATTTGGCGCGTGAGATGACTGCTGGTCGTGAATCCGATAACATGATTGGTGAAATGGATCGTTTGATTGATCGTCTGCGTGAAGCTGATGTTGCGCATCAAGCGAAGTCGCGTTTTGCTGGTGGTCGTTCCCTCAACTACTGGAAATAGACCATGGACGCGATAAGCCATGTATTTGCAACTGAGCATGGTTTTATCTTCGTGACTGTATTTGGGATGGTACTCTACTTAGCGTACTGTTACTTTAAAGACGATCCGGTCGGCGCCTTGCGCCGACTCGAGTACAGTATTAGCCAAACTCAATGCGAAGAATTTATTGTGCTAGGGACGTGTTCACATATCAGTACCCAACTCAATAGCATTCAAATGGATTCAATTCTGTGGTCAAAGATGCAGCCGATATTCAAACGGTTCATGGTGCGCTGTAGTCGCACTGGAAATAAGTATCTGAACATTAGACAGATTCGTTTTCAATTGATTGAGATTTGTGCGGAATTAAACTATCCAGAGGGGATTGATTTAATCGACGCATTGGCCGATGAGCTCATTGGACTATTAAAAGAGCATCAACTTAACGTTGCAACTCGCATCAATTGCTATCGTGCCTTTGAACGTATACTAACTAAACTTCGGTGGATGACTTAGGTCATCCACTGGGGTATTCCAATATTTTTAAGATATGTATTATTACTGTGATCATAACGGTCAAAAATTAAAACGGAGTTATTTAAAGTGGCATTACAGTTTATTATTTCTTTAATGAATGCTCAATGTTTAACTAATTTATTTGAACGACTTCAATCTGAGCCGGCTAAGGAATATGCCGCAGCAACGTTGCATAAGGCTTGGCTATCAGACAACATGAAGTCTGACCTTTACCTAGGACGGATTCGTACATTTCGCGTATGTCGTGCCTACGACGACCCGTCGGTCATTTACCTTCCAACACCGCGTGGGGCAATCCGTTTACAGCGACAGCGTGCGAAGTATGGTGAACTCCCGCGAATTGAGGTCATGATTTACGATTCAAACTTCACTGAATGGGTGGGGAAATGTTTAGGCGTGGGTTCGGTGAAGCGATCTCAGATCTCGAACATCTACGATCTACGCCACATCTACTTACGCAGTATCCTGAGTTTGAAGCCCGCTACTCCGATGGACGGTGATGAAACTTCAATCATCTCCACCCTGTCCGGTGGTAAGTTGGAATATCGCATTGCTGATAATCTTGCCACATTGAACTTACTCGATGCGAACCTTGACTCTGACATCACAGACGCTGGTGACGAACGATTAGACGGTCACTTCAAATTCGAAAGCATTCTGGCGGTGACTGCATGAACACTCCAGTTTTAATGCTCCTTGTTGTTGCAGTCGTAATCCTCACAGCGAACATGAATGTCATGCGGAACTTGCACGAAGTTGACGTACAATGTACTGAAGATCGCATTGTTAGTCAGCGCAGTAAACTCATCGTTACCAACATTGTCGATTCGGTTTCGTATACCATCCACAGCGGCGATAACATTACAGTTTATCGCTTACCTAAGGGCTGTGCATTCAGCAGCAGTCCTAAAAACTACCTTAATGAAAAATGGGGCAATCAATAAATGGCTTTTATCACCGTAGAAGAACTGATCGCGAATGAAGACGGTTCAATCCAACCACACACTGTTTGCATTCTTTCTGAGCGCTACAATGGCTCAGTGCTTGAATATACCCGCACCAAAGCTTGCTTGGTCGTAAGCCTAGGGCAAGATACTTTGGTCATTCGCGTACCATTCGATCAGGCGCCCTACCTCCGTTCACTACACAATAAGCTTATCGAAGCAGTAAAAGAGGCACACTCATGAGTAGATTCTTTAAAATCGAGGAAGGTACCGCAACTGACGGTTCAATCATCCTCATTGATATGAGAAGTTACGCAGGGGCTGTAGTTCACGCCAGTGCGACGCGCGCTGATACGTTTACCTTAAAGATTAGTCTGACTGGTGCAGAGGCATTGTACGTTAATGTGCGCACTGCTGAGCGGCACCGGTTAGATGAAATCATTATGCAGTTACACGCCGCCCTCCTAAAATTCAACAACCTCTAAGTCAACCCATCAACGTTATACTAAGGAACCATGCAATGCGCAAAATTCATTTCATTAGCGAGTTCATGCAATACCTCCCAAAGATCGATCCAAATGTAAACTGTGAATCTCCACTCATTCCGCTGGTGCTGTCATCAGATACCTTGTGGGAATATGTTAAGGCACATCAACTACCAGAAGATCCGCGTGATCGTAAAGTCGATTTCCGTTGGCTAGATAACTGGTCAGAGTATTCAATTGCTCGCTTCGTGGATGACAGTGCCGATCCAATCTATGCTGGGGATTTGATCCATATCAGTCAAACCATCTCTAAGACTAAGAAGCGTGAGCATTTTGAAGTTCAAGCATTAATTTGGGTGATGGACGGGAAACTATATTGGCATTTGCCAAAACCATCATGTTGGGGGCAACGTAATGGTAAAGAATGGAACTTCATCTCCGCTGAAGAACACGCTGTCGTCGTACCGAATAATGCGGAGCGCGTATATACAATCCTATTCCAATTTGGGGATAGTTTCGAAGTCACCAAGACTGAACGGAAACTACTCAATAAAAATCGCATCCATGTCCAAGTCGTAAAAGTACCAATCATTCACAAACGTTAAGGAAGTTATCATGTCTGAAGAATATCCAATCCGCGCATTCGGTGGCCATCTGGGCGGCCTTATTGAAGTGCGACCGCACGGCAACTACCGCTTAGTCAAAAGCGTAGAAAATGAAGCCAAAGTCGCCGATCTGCAAATGCAGCATGGGGGAACTGATCCTAATGGATTCACCATTGAAGATTTACTCAACATCGTAGTTGATCGCATCAATGAATACAATGACGTCATTCCAGACGCGTTGAATATGGGCGCAATTACAATGATTCGTCAAGCGCAATTGAATCTAAAGCGGCGTGAAGACTTGCGTAAAGCGCGTCAAGCAGTTGCTGAAAAAGCCGCCGAACCTGCCGATAAATAATCTACACATTCATCACGACCGTCATGGTCGTGATGAATTTGTTTTTTTTTTTTGGTTTTTTTTCGTTGTGGTTGGGACGTTTAACTATGAGCTTAACTCAAACGAGGAAACTACAATGGCTAATCCAAGCCCTATTAATCGTACTGCCGGCTATGCGTATCAGGAGTTCTTGAACGCCAATCGTCCAAGCTGGCACCCTGCAATCGTAGTGGACGGATGGTGTGGTAAAGCAACCACCGCTTTAACCTATGCGGTATTCCAAAACAAGAATGCCACTGCGGTAACCGAAGAAACCATTAATCGCATTGCTGGTGAATTAAAGGAAAAGACTTCTACGCGGATTCGTACCGTTGCTGAAGTTGAAGCAAATGGTTCTGGCTGGGACAATGCCGGATTCCCAACGATCCTATATGAACGTCACTACTTCTGGCAGCTCACTAAAGGGCGTGCTGGCATTACCGCATTCTCTAATCCACAACGTTCTCAGAAATACACCATTGATGCGGATAAAGACGGCATTAATGATTCTTGGGAAAACGTCGTTGCCGCGTGTTACATTGATGCGCGTGCCGCATTCCAATCATTCAGCATGTCTAAGTTCCAGATCATGGGCAAGTGGTATGATAAGCTTGGCTATGCAGAACCTTGGGAAATGGCGCTGGCGGTAAGTCGTGACGAGAACATCCACTACGACTTGCTGGCGAAGTGGATTAAAATAAACGGTAAATTTGCTACCTTTAAGATGATCAGCGCTGACCCGGAAGCTTGTCGTGAATTTGCACGTTTCTGGAACGGTGGCGGTTACGCTACGCACAATTATCATGGACGTCTTGCCTCAGCATTTAAGAACTTCAGTCGCAAGTACGGTATTTAATTGACTGGTTGTGTTGGGGCTTCGGCTTCAACACAATCTAAAAATATGAAAGAATGTATTATTACTGTGATCATTATCGATTACTAAGGACTTTGAAATGACAACAATCTTAGCCGGCGGCGTAGCACCATCAGAAACTCGCTTGAACTTAAATCCGATTCCAGTGAATATTTTTGTACCGCAACTCAAGCAGGGCGAGCTACGTCCACGCATTCGTAAGGGTGGTCTATCCGACTACTTAGAAGAACGTACCTATTACTTCCCGAACTATGATGAGTCTAACCCAGCACATGCAGGTTTGGGGCCATTTGTAACGCACAGTGATATTCCGGGACTTCCGAAGATTAGCGTATTCGAACTTTGTGAAACGTTGAATGACGACATCTCTAAAGTAACGAACTACGGTGACTTGTTGCACATAGTGCATCCGAAGTATATCGAAACGCGTAACTTCATGGATGCTGTCGATGAAGCCATCAAAACTCTCAGCATCTACCACGGGAACCATTCAGTAGATCGCATTCTTGACCGCTTAGACACCGTATACTTCATGGACTTGAAGTGGTTGAGAAATTACGGGAAATTGCGCAATCTGAAAACTGTACATGCTACGGTATTTGACTTTGACGAAAACGTCGTCAATTGCACTGACAAACATGCGCCTGATGCGGTAGAGTTCTCTGAGTTCCGCTGGAACACGGCTGAAGGTTATGCCGTACTCACGATGGAGTTAGATACGGGCGTCGGCATCCATTACTTCATCGCTCCCGATTACTTCAGTGGTGAAACACGTCTGAAACTTGTACGCGCACGCAAACTTGCCGGCACGTCCAAATTCGAATTATACGTTGACGCGCGCGGTTTCTTGCACGTATTGGAAGCACGGGATCTGTTTGGTAGCTTCATGCACTTGGACATCTCTTACGCTTCGACACGTTACTACGTCGATCATGGGCGTGCGCCGATGGCATCGTTGGGTAGTCGTGGTGAAGATTCTGCTAATGGAATTGATGTTGGGCATCGCTTCGCGCTTGCGTACATTGACCGGACAATCCATCCGAATCGTCAGGCGTATATCGACTACGTTAAAGGCGTTGCAAACGGCACCGCAAAAACCGTCGAGGGCGAAGCCTTAGAAATCAACACTGGCGCTGATGCGTTACCATCACCTAATTTGGACATTGAACATGCTCAGGACAAAGATATTCATTCTGCCGCGACTGCAGAAGCTTCCAAGGGTGAGCCATCAGTGGGCGAGGATATTTGAACGCTACGCTGATCAAATAGACGATTGTGTCATTATGGGGAATTACCACTCCCCCATGGATGCATTCGAAGCATGCGTCGTCAAAAACATCATCCATACAACCTTAACGTACGGGAACTATTCCGGTGCCGTAAATGGATGGGGTAGTGACATGGGCATGGTGAGTTTGGATGGTGCGGCTGCTGAGGACATCGTCCATGCTCTGTTTACCGGAACAAGCATCGCATCGGAAGAATCGATTGGCAGTCTTTTGGATCTTGAACTTGCCGAACTGTTGCATTCGATTCGCTGTCAGTATCACCGCATTGTTCATGATGGGTATTGTACTAAGGTCGGGGATAACTTAGGCATTCGCCAAATTGTCTCAGTTCAAACCGTCAACTATTCAGAAGACGGTGATTGGTTCGTCACGGTTGAATATGAGTTGATCGATAGTGGACTTCCATTGAGTCCTACGTTAGACGAGTTCAGATTGCTCATGTTGCACTGGCAAGCCAAGTACGGTGGACTGGTCGGACATGCCAACAGTGACGAGGCTACGGAGTATTGCGCGACGTATATTGGCCGCAATGGGGATAAGTATTCCGATCGCTTAGACATGCCTGATACATGCATGGGAAACCCCTATAGTTCACTCTCTGGGAGAACTGTTCGATTTGATACCGCTCGTGGGGTTGAATACGTCAACGTGAATTCTAAGTTGACGGCATGTTACGCGTATTATCTAAAGACGGTGCGTGATCTCGTCACGGCTGGGAATGAAGATGATGAACATTGTCCACGACATCATTGGGTAAGATTCCACAACGTCTTTGATCATCATCTCGCATGCCATTGCGGGAACTTCACTAATCGACGCGCTGAGAGTCGCTTCTGTCACGGCCTAGTTATTCATGGCATTGCGGAAATCGTGTCCGGTGAGGGTAGTTCACATCAAACCATAGTTGAATAGTCTAATCCAAAAGAATCTTAAGTATGTATTATTAAGATGGATGCAACTACATCTGTACGAAAGTTTTTATAACCATGGACTATCTAATGAGATAATCTCATACGTCCAAATTACTTGAAAAAAGGAAGACATCATGTCACAAGCAAACGTTCACGCTTCTACTCGCGAATTAGCAACTAAAATCGAAAACGGTATTACAGTTACTGCTGACGGTGCGAAATTCGACGGTGACTTTGTTACTCAGGCATTACCTGAAGGTTTAAGCCGCGAGCAGCTGGATGCTGCATTAAACTTCGTCGCTGACCTGCCAGAAGCAATTGACGTGGTCGTTGCTGAAAAATCTATTGGCATTGCTAAAGAAGATGCCGAAGTTAAAACGATCAAAGGCACTGTGAAGTTTAACGAACGCGTTAGCTATACTACGAAATGGAATCGTAGCAACGAAGGTGCTGACGGTACGAAATATGGTACAGTTGTTGGTAAACTGACAGTAACTTCATCCGAACACCACAAAGAAAACTTAGAAGCTCTGTCAGCACTTGCTGGCGCTGCAGGCCTGTAACACAGTAACCAACCCATAGTTACTCAACCCATACCCTAGCGGTGCGTTAATTCGCACCGCGCCCATTACTTAAATTCAAAACCACACAATAAGGAAAATCCTATGTCCGGCAAACGTTCAAAACTTATTCGCAAAATCGCATTGGCTCGCGGGCCATTCCGTGGGGAAGTTGAATACAAAGAAACTGGAACACATTATAAATATGGCATCAATGACTTGATGTCAGGAAAGGGCGGCATCTTAGTTTCCGATCCGATCCACTTGAATGACCGCTGCTACCGCAAGGTGGTTAAAGAAGTGAAAGTGCAATTTAAACGCATTCGTGAAGAATTTCCGCTGACGCCAAATGCTGGCATTTACGTCCACCTGATTGGCAATCCGCAAGCCTAATACAAACACGTTCCACCCACCCGTAATTGAAATAAGTGAAGTGAATTGAAAATGTCAAACCAAGAAACTGCTGAATTAAAAGAAGTTGAAGTTGCGGCTCCTGCTGCCGTTGATGCTGTGAAAGACGATGTGAAAGATGCTGCTGGCAATGAATCATTTGCACTTGCTGGTGATGCTGAACTTGAAGACGCTGAAAAGCCACTAGCATACCTTGACGGCGATGCTGATCTTCACAATGCACTCAAGCAGATTAAACTTGCGATTGCTGCAGGCCGTAAGGAATTGGAACCGAACGTAAATTACATTGAAGGCTTATTGCAAGCTGACATCAATTTGCGTACCCGCGTTGTCGGCGCGGTTGATCATTGCGGTCAGTTGATTGATTCAGTGTTGGCGGCCGGCATGGTCGTTAACTTAGCCAATGAAGATAAGCAGGTACACATTCCTGCGGGCATGCAACTGTCGCCGCAAGCATTGGTGGATCAAGTTACTAAGTCGCTGGAAGCTTATGCTGCCGAAGCCGCACCTGACTCTGACATGGCAGATGTTTTGAAGGCCATCATTTCTCCTTTAAGCCATCGTGCAATTTTAGGTGAAATCGCCTTACTCAAACTTCGCATGTGGTACGCGCTGAACGTTCAGTTCTTACCGGGCCGTACTGCGGCACACGTTTCAGAAATCGTTGCTGATTCTGAATCTGTGACAAACGGTACGTTCCCAGCATACATGGCGCGCATGCTTGGCTATGCTGAGCCAGAATGGAACTTCGACCTGATTCCTGCAACTGAAAAGTTGATGGACTTAGATGCTCGCCATATGTACATCCATGCCGATGGTCGTGAATTAGCAGTTGTTGTTTGTAACTTCATGGAAGTCATGCAAACGCATCAGGGCATTGCACCAGCCTACGATCATAGCACACTGCAACTGATCACTAAAGATCGTACTTTAGTTCCATCACGTGCAGTTGGTTGCTGGCGCTTAGCAACTGAAGAAGAAATCGCAAGCGAAGACTTCAAAGTCCAATTTGAACTCTACATGCAAATGCGTACCGCGTACGAAGGTACAGTTGTGCAAATGAATGCTCAAATCGAAGCGGAAAAGAAACGTGCTGAACAAGCGACCAATGCGCGTGCAGCTGGCCTAATTCTGCCAAGCACGGCTCAGAACGATGCACCATCACTGATCTTACCGGGCCAATAAGAATGAAGTCGATTGCTAATGTATCGGCGCTGGTCAACGACGCGCTGGTTGCTTACGATAATTTCGTAGATAACGGACTTGTTAAGGTCTTGAATCTGGGCTACTGGAACAAAGACTACCTTAAACTTCTCGGCATGAAACGCGTTACCGAAGAAGCAAAGGAATCTGTCGTTGCAGCATTCAAGCATATGGGCATTACTGCTGAGTTTAAAGAAAGCATCCTACGTGTGACTTTAGATGTAAGTAAGATGCCGATCAATTGGCGCTCTCAGATTCGTCCGCAATAATCTTCTGTTGGTGAGTAGCTTCGGCTACTCATCGACGCTCACTTATTTTTTTTGTTTTTTTTCGGATGGTGGGCTTTGTATTATGATGAGTGGTTTGAACCCTATATATTGGAGTATTGATTATGTTGCAAGACATTGGGAGTGCACGCGGAATCGCGCATGCTATCACTAACCGTTACTGGCCAAATATTTGTACCATGTACGTGGAGGCTGCTGCAGCACTCGTAGCTAACTTTGAAGAAGATGAAATTATTCTGGGCGAATATGCCTTCGCCGATGGTAGTCTACTGAATTGGGTCGTATCTGCTTACGAAGTCGTAAATCAACGTAGTGTGATTCTTGAATTCTCTAGCGTTGCTGGCGGCAGCGTATCTAGCCGCACCATCTTAACGATGACTGACATGGGTGAGATTGACAGAGATCGTACCAATGCTTCTGACAGCACCTTACTCGCGCCAACCATGCCGACATTCACTTCTAACATCCGGGCGGCAGAATGTTTTAATACATTGCTAACAACGGACGCTAGTACAATCGTAAATAAAACTAATTCATTCGTACTGAAGGCAGGTGCGATTGTAAAGGGGTAAAATAACATGACGGTCAAAGGGGTTGAGAAAGCACTCAGCGATCCTCGCAATCGAGCAGTGGCTTCTGTAACAGATGATGTTGAAATTAAGTATCTGGGACAAATGCAATCGCTAGCAAAACGGCCGAGGCGTTGGAACGTATCCACTACCGTGCAAATGGGTGCACATAGTGTCTTTGAACATACCGATGGCCCGATGACGGTATCCACCACGGTTAGTGGGCATTATCAGACAGAAAAACTTCCCATTAAAGAAGCTGTCAATTGCATCGTGGAAGCATTACGTGACGAAATGGGTAAGAGTCGCAATGCCAAACATGCGATCTACATGGTCTTAACGATTAACCGGAATAATGGATAGCGCCATTTGGCGCTATCCATTATCTATTACGGCTGTTTAATTATTGCTGAATTTTAGCAGCTTTAATCTTCAGATTATTCACCCACTTCATTTGTGGCATTCCGATCGTTACTTCTGTCGTCCAACTGTAGCGACGCTTCTTATCAGCAGGAGTATCGTACGAGTCGATCGAATACGCGAAACGATTATCGAACAACTTACTGATTTCACCATTAACGTAGTCAATGGTTCGCGCAGCGTATTGCTCTGGGGTGAGGTTTGAACCAACGCGTTGCTTCCAGTTGTCATGTACCATGTGTACAATTGCCGCGGAGGCAAATGATAGATACATTGGGGCAATGGATGCTTCTGGATTGGCGTTCTTGAATGCTGGGTAATATGGCGTATATGGGTCGAAGTCCATCAACGTAATGCTGCCGTACTTCGCACGTTTCTCCAGTACGGCATCACTCACATCTAAATGCGTGACGTCGTACAAGTTAGTGCGTACGTGATTCATGCCAATGTCAGGTGCACGGTCAACGTCCCAGACCCCAGATGGATTGCTCAGGTATTCAATATTCATTCGCAGTAAGTCGAACGATAGCGGATATTGAATATCATCACCAAGGTCACGATGCTTTGCCGTATGTGAAGTAATCACCACTTGGCTTGGCATTTCATTCGTGACGCCAGCGTACATCATTGCGGCTGCGTGTAGCTGTTTGATTCGTTCTGAATCGTCGTAATCGTTTGGGTCTTGATAGTCCCAACTACGCTTTGTCATGGAATCACTCCTTTCATTGCGGATAAGGAAACACGGTATTGGAACAGTGAGGCTGAGTTGGAGCTAACGAGTACAACCATTGTCTGGTCGACGTATTGATCACCAATCGTAATTGGGATTTGAGCGTTATGCGTCAGCATTTCCTCAAACGTTTGGGTATATCCGACTGGAGCTTGGTTATCGCTGTCGATCAACACGTCGATGATTGGAACCGGCTCAACGTCGACAAGATTCAACAAGTAATCATTTAACTCCTTTTCAGCGAACACCCGAAGGCGATATTTGATCTGAACCTCAGTTGTCCGGTATGCCCGACTGCGGAGGACATAATCACCACCAGAGAAAGCGATGATTGCCATAGCGTAATCGACTGCGAGTCCGGCAGAGTTCGCATTCGGGAACAAGTTCTCCTTGCTTGGCCAAGGTTTAACGAACTCAACTGCCGTGGAGAGGTTGGCGGCAACCGCTGAGCCAAATGTTCCCGGATCTGCAACATCACCAGTAAAGCCATCGACCATGCCCATCATGAGGTGTTGTTGAATGCTCGTGTACGGACTAATCGACATGGTGTAGTTGTTACGCTCCTTCCAAGGTAGGTAGGCGATTGCGCTATGTCCATCCGGTACCGTAATTAAACAGCCGCTACGTCCAGACTTGCGATCAATCACATGCGCATCAACGAAGTTGTTCGACGCGTTTGCAACGTCGGCCTCCCCTTCGAAATACTGCATTAGGATTTTATCAAGGTGGAAGTAATCTACCGAATAACTCGTCTGTGGCATATTGACGTCGTAGATGACCGTCTTACCACTGACGTTCTTAGGGAAGATGAGGAAGAACCCATATTCGTTTGCATTTGTGGTTGGATTCATCGACATTGCGAACTGTCCGACGGCTACTGAAGATGAACCTTCAACGTTCGGTACGCGATAGAACGTACTGGCCGCTTTCCACGTATGGAATCCAAGGAACATGCTAGATATGATTGGATTCTCAGGCGTAGGGAATTGCAATGGCGGATTACTCGTCGCGCAATACGATGGGAAGATGTAGACGTCTTTGTTCGGCGGAATGGTCAGATATGGTCGGCCGAATTGACTCGAACTTGGCGCGAGTGGCGCATCGATCTCAAGAGGCTGATCAGCATCCACCATCCGTCCAATGTTCTGGGAGGAGTTAGAATTCACGAGAGTCAACGCATACCCAGATAAGTCAGATTCCCCTTTCGTGAAGACCGTACGTGGATTCTCTGCACGGTTGATGAGGCGAATCACTTCTACCGGATAGCGTGGGTCGTATGAACCTGCGCGTCCAACGTATTCAATCGGATGTTCGACCAACTCCTCTACAACTTCACTGACGTCGATCGTCTTCGCGATCGGATAGGTCAACAGCCGTGCGGAATCCAACCCTAAAAACCCCGGTGGCGGTTCTGGCATCATTTCAACGAGCCATCCGATTTCCGGCGCATCTAAGTCAATGATGCATGCCGGGGATGCACGATTGACGTATCCAATTCTGAATGGTAAGTTCATGTCTTGGTTTCTAATGGTCGAGTTGTCTGAACTACCCCAAGGGTTAAAGCTGATGTCTGACCCAATCGGTCGGAAATACATCGCCACCTTTTTAGGCGTCTTGGTCGGATGATTTAGTCGGCGTGCTGAGATTAAGAAGCCGATCGGGTCTACACCCATTTCGTCGCCGACCGACGGTAGTCCCGGTAAATCCGATGCGAATTCCGGTGGGATGGCAACATCAAATCCACTTCTCCCAATCAGTTCAATTGGGATATCTAAATCCCTTAGCTCCTGATTGAACTCCTCGAATAATTCAGGGTCAATGCGAGGGAATTCTCCCGTATCGTCAATCAGACTCGAATGAGCTTGGAGCGTAACCGGTACGTCATCGACGTACAATACTAAAGTCGTCATCTTAGGTCTCCATATTTGGATAGAATTCGTATGCGAGGAATGGTACTGGATCACTGACGCGTGGTGCTAAACAGAACATGACTCGCTTTTCCTCGTCCACTTCCAACGTACGGTTCACTGGCGGATTAGGGATTTTGACTTCAGCAGCCTCCGTCTTAGGGATTAAGACAACGCGCTGATCTTCCCCGCTCCTATTTCGAACATAGATTCGCATTATACTTCTCCTACCTCAATGACATTACCGTCAAAATCAACTACCTTGGCAATACCGTAACCTGACTTATTGACTTTGTGGTGAACGTAAATATACTTAGAATTGTTGTAGTACGTTGACTTGTCAGCAACGTGTGCCAACTTGGCTTCCAGCGGCTGCTGAATTGGAATGGTGTCATCAGTGCTCTTTACCGGGCGAATGCCGATGAACTTTGCGCGATGGATGAAATCACCGTCATCGCCGCCCATGCCTTGGAAGTTCACTTCATCGTACCCGCGCATTGCTTTGAATACGGTGCGATGAATTCCAACTCGTCCGGTGCAGCCGTTATTCAATGAGCGATTAACCGTACGGTGCACAAGTATTTCCAACTTATCCAAAGCTTTCAATTCATCAATCGTAGTACCGATGAAATTGTCAGCATCTAAGTTGAATAGTAAATCACCGGAAGCTAACAGATGTGCAACGTTCTTCGCATGGGCCATGTGGAATGGTTGGTCTTCAACTAGGCGATAGTATTTAATCCGGCCATCAATAATGGCTTCTGGATGAACCGCTTCAAGGTACTGTTTGACCGGGTCATTCGAATGGTAGTCTAAGAGAATCAGTTCGCTTTCTCCCGGAACTAGCTTCTTAACGTTGACTGGCAGAGTCAGCTCCAATTGCCATAGGCGACCTTTACAGGTGGTGCAATATGAAATCATGTCGTGGCTACTCCATAACTGTCGTTCGTTGTGCGGACGTCCTTATCAAAGTCGAGTACGACCGTCCAAGGGAAATATTCGTTCAGGTTCGCGTAAAGCCCGTCGTCACCCTGATGTTGCGTTAGACCGCGCGTCAGTGCTTGGGTTTGAAGTGTCGTCAATTTAGGGATTCGTAGCGTCCCTTTGATCCCAGAGAATTCAATACTGTGGAGTATCGTGCGTGAATTATCTGAGCCTTCGAAGTTCACTGGAGTGTACGAATAGCGTTGAGCAGTAGCGGTGGACGCTGATGATTTGGGCAGTCCCGCAACGTAATCTCCATCGACCAAACGCCAAGGGAGATCAAAGATTTCCCGGTTATTTGAAAGATGTGAAGGCCCGTCGTATATCCGTATTACACTGAAGTCCATGTCCGGAATTACTACATTTTGAATTAATGCTTGGAACTGTACCGTAATTGGTTTGTAGCCCAATACGGCCGGATGTTCTGGCAAGTAATTCCAATTACGCGGATTCGTGAAGTTGAACGTGAGTTCGAATGGTGAACTGTCGCCCATTTCAGCCAATGACGGGAGCGTGTCAATCGGATCGACACCTAAGTTGGCGAAGTTCCACTGATTATTCCCGTCATACCACGCCAACATCACACTCAGTGGGATTTGACCGTCGTTGCAGAGGAACGGTCGCCACTGCCCAAGATACTTCGCAGCAATCTCCTTCGCCAAGTCAGCGATGTTGAGTGGGCCAATGATTGTAGGCTCGCTACCTTCACCTGTGTCAAGCGTGACGGTGTACAGTACAGGTTTATTCACGTCGCTGAGCGCGTACGGTAGGCACCTCAACGTACATCCGCCAACGCTGTCTGCGACTGACGGGAGGTTTAGCACCTTGTCAGAAATCGGTTCGAAATCTCGATAAGGTTGACTTTTTGCGGTGACTTTAATGTCGCGTTGATTAGCAAACTGTTCTCTGATGGCCTCAACGACATTCTTTAAAGGTGGTGAAGGTGGAACATGGGATTTCGTATGTCGATAGTAGGAGTCGATCGGGTCTACCGGGGCCGGGTCGTATGGAACAACCACAGTATGTGGGATGCCGTCGTACTCTAACACTAGGTGGTAATTAAGTGTAGCCATTATGGTACTCCTTGATCAATCGGGCCGAATGGGCCAATACAGAAACGATATGCTAGTTCAAACATACCAAAATCGCTCTCAGGGACATTTATCTGACGCACGTCATGTTCCCTGTCAGTGATCGCGACACCATTACCAGATACGAATGCGTAGAACTCTGGAGTCGATTCACCCTCAGGAATAATCGGTATAACTTCAACCTTACATACGCGACGAGTCAACTGACTGTCCACTGCTTGGTAAATGTCAGTACCGTAACTGACTTTCACCGTACATTCTGGGAAAGTCAATTCCTGATGAAGTGCATACTCGCCGACCGTGGTCGGAATGTTTGTGACTTCAGAGAAATCCGGTGGAAGAATTACGTGCGGTGTGCCATTGACTGCTCGAAGTGAAAGGTACAAGTCCGTAGGTACTGGAGTTTGGACGTCTTCTGGCGAGAGCATGACATCCTCGAAGAATCTAATCGTCGCGAATTCTGGTGAATCAATCGGACATCCAAAACCACTACCCATAATTTGGGAGAAATCATCCGCCTCATTTTGTGCGTAAGTTTGCATCCAAGTCGCAGATTGTTGAGTGCTTCTACAGTAACCCACTTCCAACGTCGGGTGGTTGGCAAACATCTCAACCATTCCTGCCATCGTCACATCGTTTGCAATGACTTCGTTGCCAAGCATCACATCGAACTCGCCATTGAGTTCAAGACAACCTGTACGGTCACTCGCACCTGCACAACTAATCACGTACGGTGCAACGCAGCCTTGTAGTGCTTTGCCATCTTCCGCCATCATCACGCAGGGGTTCGATGAGTCGTCAAGCGTAACGACCGTTGATCCGATCGGCAAGATGCGAATCCTCGCATTGTCAAAGCGCTTATTTGAAATCTTAATTGGCATCATGCACCTCTAAGGATTGAAGTAGAATTTGATGAACAGGTTATCGTTTGGATTGTTCGCGAATGGTGTGAGCAAATATACGTCAGTGGTTTCGGTTTCATGTAACGTGATGCCAACGACTGGGATGTTTGGTTGACTCCCCATGTCCGGAATTGTATTTACAAGAAGGTCATGGTAGATGGCAGGTTGGCGATTTGGGTCAGCCGTCCACATTTGACTATACTTGATCACGCCCTCATCAATGGTACGCGTCGGGATAGGTGCCAATGGGGCTCCCCAAAGGTTCATTCCATTCAACGTGCCATTACGTGACGGGTCAATGGACTGGTTGAGGAATTCCATTCGTGTTGCATTCGCCATTTCAGCGGACGGTAGACGAAGCTTACGCACGCACACCGGATAACTTTCGGTACCGCAACGTGCAACAAACGGCACATCCATCGGAAGCCTGAACAATTCAATTGGCTCATCGCCGGTGGTGAAGTCGTACATTTGCTCATTGAGTAACGCCTCGTGTTTCGCGATGTCACTGAATGAGAACTCGTAGCGCATTGGCTGCCCATAACGTGCGCTATAGATTGGCGTTTCTGGGGTAATCTCGAAGTCATCGTAAATCTTCCCAGCGCCGAGCATGTAGCGAATTGAACCCGACGTCATACACGCGTTATGGAACGATGGGATTTGATCTTCTCCCTTCCTTGGATACGTGGCCGTCGCACCCACAGTCAGTCCAAAGATTGGACTATCGCCAGCGGAAGTATATTCACATGGAGCATGAAGTAACAGGCCCGTGATCTTCTTCATTGGCGTATTCTTTAACAGCCCGAAGTCGAAGTCGGCATGTGCGGTAGCCACTGCCGCAGGATCAACACCAGATAAGTCAATTGTGACGCCTCGCATAACCATCGTGTACGGTTGCGTGCCAATTAACGTAGGGCCGCCACCATTACGAATATTCTCGTAGTGTGATGCGATCTTATCAATGTAGGTCAATGATTCGACGTCTTCGTTAGACGGTAACGTCACAATATCGACTGTAATGGTCTGTGCGGACTCAGACAGTTGACTGCCTGCTTGGGGGTTATTAATGTCCGCAACGCGATAGTCAAGGTCGGGATACAGTACGTCATGAATCAAGCGACGGATGGCATCTTGCGGATAGTCCATTGAATCTAGGTAGACATTCCATTCAACTGCGTTGTCTATGATCAGTTCGTTACCGTCAATGTCTTCACCAATGACTGCGAATTTCAGATAACCTTCTGGATAGAAGTTCTCACCATCTACAATGCCGGGAGCATCCGATACTGGGATGATGATATCGTAAGTGATCGGCTTGAACTTCTCAGCAACGAGGCCGTAAGTCGCGTAGTTCGCTTTCAACTTCTCGATCAGGTCATCTTCACTGGTCGCAGTGAACTCACCTACCCCTTCAACGACAAACGTCACAGGGCCATCGAATGAGAGTACGCCGGTATGACTAAGCGCACCAACGCAGCTGATCTCAGGGGCAACGACTGGAACATACTTCGATAGACAGAAATGGACTTCACCGTCTTCAGTAATCGTGAGTGTTGGGTTCACTGCCGTTGACGGGAGGACTGCGCTCGCGCCAGCACGTGGAACTAAGCGGATGCGATGTTCGACATCGCTCGCATTCTTGATATTGTATTTCATTATTTAAACCTCAAGTTATCAATGGCAAAACCGCCTTGTTCATTCTCGTTAATGTAGAATGAGAAGCCGGCAATAATTGCTTCGCCGCCAAATGAATAGCCGAATGTTTCAATCCCTTCTCCGACATTCTTCGCATTTGCAATCGTTCTACCTTGACGGTCAAAGAATTCAAGGTGCGTTGATTGTGCTGCGTTGAAGTGGCCGCCGTCGACAGAAACTGCATGGACGTCTTTACTGAACAGTACAGAAATTGGCGATTGGAATCGCGTTGTTCCGGACAGTACAGGGGATGTTGGGTTGGCTTCATCATTGGTGATATTTGCACCGTACTCATGTGCAAGGTTCAATGTGAGCGGTTGCGTCGTCGATGGTTTACCGACAATGGTCATGGCCTCATTGAGTGGCGCCACGCTTTGACCAACAAATACCGCACCGGTAGATACGCGAACAGTACCTAACTGCGAAACGCTTACATCGTACGTTGGGTTACGAACGCCTGCTGGGGTACTGAACGTCAAACGGTTCCAACTCACATCATTGACATCACCGCCGCCAATCTGGCCAATGTCTGGGACATCAGTTACGGTAGAACCTTTCAGATAGATGTAAATGGTATTTGTCGCTGCCACGTACTCGACTGCAGAATTGCTACCAACAACCAAATGACTCATGTCTTCTTCGGAACGTAAGATGATGCGATAATCGGTCGTACTTACGTTGACGAGTTTGAACACGTTGGTATCGCCCACTTCACGGAATTGTGGGAAGTTACCATTACCTGTTGCGAAGTGTTGTTTGAAATCAACGATCTTCCCTTTGATGATAAATACACCATCTAAGTAAAGATCCATGATGATGTTTGATTCAGGTACTGACACCGTATTCGTAGAGCCTGAAGAATCAACTACATGATCACTCCAATCTCCACCACCGCCACCGGTTCCACCGCCAGTACCCGTGTCGCCACCACCGACGTCTACATTGCCACCATCTTCACCGCCGTCACCGACACCACCGTCGCCACCCGGAGTACCGTCATCTGAACCATCCGCCACGGAACCCTCAGGTGAGACGCAACCGCTCATTACCGTACCGGTACTTGACCACGTTGGGTTACTGTTGCTGAGTAGGACGAGCTTGATGAATGGGTTGCCATTTCCGTCCGTATTATCTGCGTGGGAAATGTCCATCAGAATACGTTGGTTCGCATCCGAAACGTTCGTCAGTTTCAAACCAATTAATTGACTTAACGTTCGGTAGTCCTGCGGTGCAACGATGGCGATGGCAGACGGAACAACATCCTGTCCAATCAAATCAGGGTCGGCCGAATTATCAATCACCGCACCATTGACCTTGACTGACATTTTCGGAATGATCGTTTGGAATTTAGCAAACAATGCAGCATCATCCAAACCTGTATCTGCACGAACAACAATGCCGTATTCAACGGAGTCCGTTGCGCCAGCACAGCTAATTTGAATTGGCGGTGGCGTTTCAGTACATTCAACGACATTGAACTTACCCGTACCATTTAGGAATGCGGCAATGGCGGCAGCGTCTACACCATCAGCGCCCTTAACCTCATCCACGTAAACGTCCCATAGCCCATTCAACTGAATACATCCCGTTCCATTCGTTGCGCCAACACAACTAATCGTTGGAACTTCCGGCTCTGGCACTTCAGGTTCAGGAATAACTGCACCGTACTCAGCAACCGAATATCCGGATTGAATGACGGTAACTTCAGGTCGCCACTTCAGAATGCTGAACGCCGCTAACTTGGTCTCCATTGTATAGCCTGAATCGTACCAGACTGTATATGGGAAGCGCGCCATGTTGTGGTAAGCGTTTCCTTCGACTTTCATCGTCAACATTTCTGCCCGAACTGCTTCATCGTACATGCGTAGAAGTTGCAGTTTGTCCAACTCTCCCGATTCGGTGTACGGATAACCATCGGAGCCTCCGGTGAAGCCGTGCATTTCACCGTCATTGAATTCAACGCCACCATAGACTTCACTCATTCGGAAATCACCGTTGACATGATAGGCGCCCGTATTGCTACGGCCGGTCAAGATGTTGAATAAGAACTTGGACGATGCATTGTCATTCAATTGGGACTGCAATGGGTAACTCAGTGCAGCATGCGTGTTCAAAGCAATGGCTTCGTTAATTAATGCAATTTCACCTGCAACACCAACACTGCCGTTGACCAGAAGGTCAGTTACCATCTTAATGTAGTCAGTGTACGTGTGTACGCGACCAATCAAGCCGTTATATCCGCCAGAGAAGTTGAGTTGAAGCGCACGTGCTAATGCGACGTCAGAATCGCTCACTGGAGTTAAACCAAACGTTGTCTCACTGATACCGTCACGATTCATCATCGGAGTATTCAGTTCACGAATCGTCAGCAAGGATACCGCAGAGGTATGTAATGAGTTTGCTTCAACGAATGGCGTAATTGCAACTGTGACGTCATTGCCGAACTCACCATAGTCCGCCAACTCCAAATCCATGATTGGGTAAATGATGGATTGTTCGATTTTGTCACCGTTAGCAATCGTACCTTGTAGGGGGCGTGCGTTGTAACCTAGTGCGTCACCTTTACGGTAGTTTGACATGGCACCTAAACCAAACGCTTGATACTGATCAGGGTATGGTTTGACTGATGCATGTAACACTGCGCGGTAGGCTTTACGATAACCTAACGGGATGCGATTATATGCCCCGGTATCTGGGTCGTACTGATGCATTGGCCGCCAATTCTCATCCAACTTATAGATTGGAATCATTGCAGGGATTAACTCTACCGAAACGCGAAGCATTGCTTTCTTTGCACCGGGTAGAATGATTCGTTTTACGACTGCATGACCGTTCCCTTGGAGTTGAGCCATCACGTATTTTAACTGGTGGACATCGTGGCGATGATCGTTGAGGGTTTCTAACCCGTAGGCGTTGATGAAACCCGTCGCATCCGTGAAGATCGGAGTGTCAGTACCGCGCGCCGCTAAAATGTGCGACAGTAGAATGTGGGCTGACTTAGTCGTTGGCGTTTGAGCTGGTGGGGTTTCCATCACAGCCTGCGTCACGCCATGATAGCGCATTTCTGGACGATTAGACATAATAACCTCGTAGAGTTAACTCATAAAAACAAACGCCGATCAGTGAGCGCGAAGCCCACTGACCAACGGTTGTATTAAACTGCGATATGTTCTTCGGCAGCACGACGAATGTTATCTTCATCGCCCACTTTAGCAGCCAGCAAATCGGCCTGAACCGCAGATACTGTTGCAGGAGCAAGTGCTGGGTTAGAACCTTGTAAGGTCAAACCACTCAAGAAACGTTGAGCGAAACGACGAATACCTACGGTCGCCATCGTAATGCCCGTCATGCCGAGAGAATGTTCAAGCAATTCACCGCCTGAAATCTTATCGCCTTGAGAGGTAAATGGAATGCCTGCAGTTGGCCATGAGTTGAATTGCATCCATGCTTTTTGGATACGCTTCAATGTTGGATCTGGCTCGAAATACAAAATGGTTGCACCGCGATAGTCAGCAAGCAAGTTATCAGGACGACGAGAAGATTCGAACTGAGTCACGTTGGCATACTTCGTATCCGGGTTACGGATTAAGTTGTGAATCCATGCATCGATGAATGCGTGGTATGGCATGCCGTAAAGTTCAGCGCCCAATTGCAACTGAACCTGAGAACGTTCACGCGATACGTTCGCATCGACTTGGAATTGTTCACCTGCCCAACCCCAAGGCGTTTCACGAACATCGACGGTAGTCGTAGACGTTAAGCCCTGAATAGAGCGCACGTGACGTTCTACTAAGTTCTTCAACGCCGCATACCAGCGATGTGGTTCTGGCATATCAGCAAAGCCACGAGGTGCGCGAATTACACGCGCATAGGTGAATCCGCTGATATACGGGGTTTGGTCAGCCCAAACACGGTGATCGGGCACGTGCCCGAATTGTCCACTCACAGACAAATCTACCATGTGGCGATCAGCCTCACGGTTATAAGCCTGCTGAGCGACAAACTGGTTTACAACAGCTGTAGTCATGATTCCACCCTATTAAGCTTGTTGACTGTTCACGAAGTCAGAAGACGCAGCTTTGATCTTCAGATTGTTTACGGTCTTGTAATCACCGGAAGCGAAGGTGATTTCCGTAGTCCAGCTGTAGCGACGTTTCTTATCAGCCGCAGTGATCTTCGTATCCACGGTGATGCGGAACTTAGATGCAAAGCGAATTGCACTGTTAAGGCGGTCGGTGATGAGCTGGTTAGAGCGTTCGACGAACTGCGCTTCTTCGAGGTTACTGCCCACCAAGATCGCAAAGACCTTGTGCGCTTCCTTAACCGCAGTACACGTACCGAACACATATTCCAATGAAGTCAGTGGAGAAGAAGGTTCAGCATGTACCGTACGCAGGTATGGCCAATACAGTGAGCTTGGATTCCAGTACAATGGATAGCAAGTACCCACTTCCCAGAAACGTGCTGCTTGAGGTTCAGTCAAGTCATGCGTGTCATCCAACTGACCCACGTATTCCAGCACTTTAACCGTTGGGTCTTCAAACGCATAGCGTCCGTCCCAGTTACCATTCGAACTGCCCATGTAGCGAGAAGCTTTATAGGCAACGTCGAAAGTAAACGGTGTGTTGTACGGGATGCGAGCATCGTACGGCAATGAATCACCACGGACGATTACGATACGGGATGCCCCAGTACCATCAATGATGGATTCAGGAATCATCTGTGCGTTTGAGTAGAGGTTGGAAGCGATTGAACGCTTTTCACTCTCAGTCAACGTACCGACGTAATCCCATTCTGGCGCCTCGTTACCGAATGCTGGTTTGAAGTCAGCAATACGGTGAAGGCCGGTAATCACTACGACGTCTTTACGCTTCGCAGTAATTGTCATCATGGCGATCTTGGTATCTACGGAGAAACCAGAATCGTAGTACGCAGACGCTGGGTAACGTGCAATGTTCAGCATGTTAGGGCCAAGGACACCGTAGTTCTTCGCTTTCTCACGAACCAACTCATCGAGAAGGCGTAAGTTTGCTTTACGATCCGGATGACCGAATTCATCCAAAATTAAACCGTCATCGCCACCATCGGCGTAAATTACATTACCTTCGTCGAAACGGATGCCGCCGAAGTCGTCAGAGTTTGACACGTCGAATGCGAATGCAGGAATGCCCTTGTAGTCAACGCCAGTTAAGATGTTGAGTAAGTGCTGATTTTCCACGCGTGCATAGTCGACGTCGCCGCCAGCAGCAAAGTATTTGTCAGCGTAGTCTTTCTCACCGCTGATGCCTTTAGCCGCGTCACCATTGATGAGCAGCTTAAGAATTTCAGTGATGTTCTTAGAGTACACGTGAACACGGCCGAATGGGCCGGCTTTACCGTTGATTGAATTCGGATCGCCATAAGCACGGATGAAGTGCTGTGCGAATGAAAGCGGCGTACCTTCAGTTGGGGATACGACGTTGTCTTTCAGAATCAACTGAATTGTATCGTCGCCATCCAACGTTGCAACGGCAGATGGAATCAGCGTGTTATCGCCGAGCACCATCGTACGCAGGCTGTATGGGAATGTCTTCGTTGCAGTCAGCGTCGTCATGTTGATTGACGGTGAGGAGTCTGCGGTTAAGGCTTTAATTTCCAAGCCGATCGAATCGCCATATTTACCATGCGTCGCAATTTCCGCATCAAACAATGCATAAATGCGAGATTGCTGTGCAACGCCACCAATCATACCCAGCTTGTGAGTTGCGTCGGTGTTGCTTTCGACTGAACCTAAACGGTAATCGATACCAGCACCGGCCATACCGAACTTACCAGCGTCTGGGCCAGCAGCAGCGAATGGGGTACGCGTTTTATGCAATACAACGTTCCAACCTTTGATCGGAGGTGCTGCCGTAGCAACGCGGTCGTATGCACCGGTTGTTGCGTTAACTGCATATACGAAACGACCATCTGGATGACGTTCGTAAACCGGGATTTCTGTTGGGATCAATTCCAATGAAACACGAAGCATTGCTTTCTTCGCATTCGGTGGAATTAAACGTTCCGCCAGAATTGTACGACCTTGTCCTAGGAAGATGTTAGCCATCCCAGTAGCGTGGTTGAAGAACGGTTTACTTGGTAGTAACGTATCTGCCCCATAGCGATCATTAAAAACTGCCGATGGTGTAATTACGGGTTTATCTGTCCCGAACTTTGCGAAGAACCAGCAATGTGGAAGATGTTGCGGTAGCGGCACTTCTTCATATGTCGCTCCGCCAAGCTCTGCTTGCGTCACGCCACCATAGACTAGACGCGGGTAGCTTTGATCCAGTGACGGATTTGTACTTAACATTAGGCGCTCCTTATGCGGTGCATGATTGTATGATAAGGGCATCATAGAACCCATTCCGCTTAAAGGAGAGGGATTATAAGACGCCGAGAGATCACATCATAATAAAGATAAATTTATGATGTTCCCTATATTATTATTTAAGGAGTTTGAGATGTTCAAGACCCCATACGACACATTGGCTGGGAAGAAGTCACTTGAACCGGACACCGTTCAGAAAATCAGTGCGTACATTGCACTCAGTGCAGATGCTGAAGAATCTCAATTGGTAAAAACTAAACGCAGTGACAGTTCCAACTCAGTCTATCGCTTAATTCCCGGTGGCGCTGACATCCCGGCATTCAGTCAACCAATCTACGTTGAAAATTCAAATGACACCCGCGCCATTGTTGTAGATATCCGCCCATTCGTTACTGTGACGAACATGAAGAATAAGGAATACAAGGTCAATAACTTCTACGCTTACGATTCGGCACTAGAGCGACTGATCTTGCAGACCATGTGGATTGAATTCGGCGTAAATAAAATCTTGGGCTTAGGTCTATTCCCAATGCGCGTATTTGGTCGCTGGGTCACCAATACGTTAGCGAAGCGCCTTACACTTTCACAGGACGCGCAATATAACTTAAACATCGTGAGTTGCTATTACTATCACTGCCTACATGATGACAGTAGTGATCAGCAACTGACACCAATTACCCTGAGCCGCGTTGTTGGACTTATCCATCGCGCCACCGGTTACGAATTGCGGAACATCCATGCCGTAGTTTCCAGCTTACCGATTCTACGTGACGTTAATGGTTTCGTAAATGCCATTAAAGGTGCAACCAATTCCCCGTTGTTGGACAACATGAACCCAGCTGGCCTGTTCTCAATCATCGGCCCAACAGTTACGGGACATGATCCGCGCGTGACTGCATCGATTGCACTGGAACATCCACCAACCTTTGTTGCGTTGGCACATTCCGCATTGACGTTCCGTGGTGCGGGTAAATCCGGTTTGGGTGAAGTTATTAAGCCCATCTCCAACATTCAAGATGCGAAAGACTTCATCACGGCTTACCGTGGCTTGGTGAGTGAATTCAGCAAGTGAGGACGTTATGTCAGTATTGATTCAACATGCCAAGGAAAACGTCTGGTGTGAGCCTAACCAAGACGCCTATCACACCTTTAAACCGCATCGAACCTCTAGCGACCTCGGTGCGGCTGGTAGAGTTCAAATCGCATGGTATCAGGTTAACTTGCCAACATCTTACCCTGATCGCTATCACACCTATCACATCGGTAAGATTGATGCGGGTGCAATTGGTCTGAACCTATCTCCGGGTGATTGGGAGAATACCAAAGACTTGATGCAAGACAACCGGGCAATCATTGATGCCTATTTGAGCAACGGTGCCATTCTCCCTAAAGAGGACGTGTTCGTTTGCATTCAATCCGATTACAGTGTCGTGATTGCAGTGAAGATCAAGAAGTTGGATTTGGGCAAAGTCCGTTACGTTGAGAGCATTCTTAACCGTGATCAGAACGTTCCTTATCGCATTGACTCCGGCCAATTATTTATTCGCTTCTATCGTAACATGCGCTTTAGTACACCTTCATGGCAGGCTATTGCAAAAGACACGATTAACCCGGTGCGTGTGGTTCAGACTGCAGTTGCCAACATTGCAAACTATACTTCGTTCATTGGGCAAGTTTCTGCGATCCGTAATCGCTTTGGCGATCAAGGTGCAGGCATCTTCTATCGAGATGGTTTAGTTGAGAACCTACCAGACTTCTACAATGCGAAGTATCTTGCCAAGACGTTGAGTTACGTGTACGACTCCTCCATTAAGTCAATTCAGTTCCACAAATTGAAGGGGCTTCGTCAGTTCAATTCCAAACTAGACGTTGGGAAGTCTAAGTACATTATTCTTTCCACGACGGACTACGAGTCAATCGACTACATTGACGATGTTGACTTCTACGTCTGTGAACGCGATGGTACGAATGGGTTCCGTGGAGTGTTCTTCAATCGCTATCTGAAAGACTCGATGCGGATGGTCACGCACAATGCTTGGTCACTCAACGTTGATTACATCAATACCTTGATCAATGATCATCGTTTCAATACAGCCAATGTTGAAATCATGGTCGTGCTACGCCAAGGTGCACTGAATCGTGGCCTCGTCCATCAGAACAATCGCATTGAAGAACTGTATCGCTTACCGCGCGCAAGCATTATTAACATTCTTGCTGGTGGCGTTGCCTCTGTCCCAGAATGGCATGCTTCAGAATTAGAGAACTCAGCCTACTGTCGCCTCATGGGCGTCCGTGAGAATGAAATCACTAAAACTTTGGCCGTTGAAGCTTACGGGTATAATGCAATCACTGAATCCATCGAGCCAGTGATCACGAACGTTGGGGATTTAAATACAAGTCCTCAGATTCCGGTGGGTGGGGTATTCACGATTGCCGATGCTGCAGGTAAAGGTGCACGTGCAATATTTTGCTACGATAAGCAGCGGGAACTTATTGGTTATTACGGCAATGATGACTTGTCTAACTTGGAAATTGTTCCAGCGGATTATGCTGTAGAGGCTAATCTCCTAGAGTTGTTCCATGCGAAGATTGATGAGTTGGATGACGGGACGTTTTACGATAAAGACGTTTCTGGTACCGACCTAACATTCTGGGGGCATCGTTGCTATGTATCGCCGATGGTCAACGGCGTACCTACGAATAAATGGCGGGATGTTACAGGTGGTGTGTTCTACACCTATTCTGTCATTGATGGTGTTCCGCACATTAAGTGGAATTGGGGTCTATTAGATAATGCAAACTTCTATCCAGCAGTTCGTATTAATGGCGTCATGCACGTCTATAAAGCGACGTTGCCAAATCGCGATGAAGATTACGATGGCGTGATTAAAATCACGGTCGGCAGTCAGTCCGAGCAGTTTGGATCAACAATGATGCGACCAATGCATCTAGCACCTGCCGTATGTGACATCTTCATGGATGGTCGCTTACTGATCCGTAACGTCGACTATTACTTGAAGTGGCCCACTGCCGTCATTGTCCGTCGTCCTAAAAAGAGCATTGGTGAAACTGAAGTTCTTGTGCGGACGTATGGTTGTTGCGATGAAGATACCATGCTCCCTTATGCTGAGCGTGAGGTTGGCTTTGTGAAAGGCGGTATTCTTTCCGTCGATGGCGAGTACGACATCCGCAATGATCGCAGCGTGAAGGTCAACATCGCAGGAAGAATTTACAGTAAAGATGAAGTTCGCTTTGCTGAAAATGAAGTCGGCATTACTGTAACTGACGGCCTACCGTACATTGTTGAGGATTACATCACTCCAATTGAACCATACACCGGACATGACACTGTAGAACAGCGTATGATGTCGTATGCGCTCGATCGGAAGGTTCAGGCGTACCTCACTACCCAATTGAGTGAAGTGGCCCCTAGCCTCCCTACAGTGGTGTTTGAGCGATGGCGTGTCTTCTCACCATTTTTGAATGCAATCATCCACGAAATGATTTTTGGAAGTAGTTTCCGAGATCAAATCTTAAATGTGCGCTACGGGAACATCGAGGTAGAGAACTGGCTTCAACCATACAGGCATTTACTGGATTTCGATCCAGCGTATCTGGGGTTTGATGAAACGTACATTGTCGTTTACCCGCATCTTTGGCAAGGCTCAGTTGATGTGACGCGATTACAATTCACGTTCTTACAATACCTTATTCGTAACTATCTATTCAACCGTGTTGAGCTGTCACAGTCAGTCAACATCAGGAGTGTATAATGGCGAACTCAAATAATCCGGTACCTATCGTACCGGATCTGGATACTGCGCGTACGCAGTCTATCTTTTTAAAGTCCCAAATCTATTCTGGGCCAACTGGGACAGGTCGCATCGTTCCTGTTAAGGGTAACGTCATCATTAACACCAATGATGTTGCCGGTGCAAGCATGTGGGAAGTTGCGAGCGTTGACCCAGTCACGCACACTTCATCGTTGAAACCGCTTGGCTTCAATAACGTCGATGGTGATGGTGAAGCGACGATCATTGGCGGGGGTATTGGTAGTTCTTATGGTCGATTGCGGGTTTGGATTGATAAGGAACGTTTACCCTACACCATGAACTTCGACTATCGCTTTGAGTCGCCGCATGTAAATGGTGCTTACATTAAAGTGTTCCGTGGGACTGACGTATCTGACAATGCGGCTGTCGTGAGTGCTATGTTTGATACCGCTGGAAACAAAATCAGTGAGAACATTCCACTGGTTGCAATTAACCAGCCGAACGAAGTTAACCTCACACGTAAGGCGCCGGTATCCGCATGGTGCATTGACAACCTTGCACAGTACGAAACCGTTACAATCGTCGTATATGCTCAAGATGGCAGTACCATCGGTGCAACTACGGCTACGGTCATGTTGGGTAATTTGGTCGCTTCGCTTGACCGTACCAAAGTTCAGGTCAGTGCGATTGAATTGGTTTCTGAGTTCCTCTCATTAAGCGATTCACGACTGTTGGAATATCCCGTTGGTATGGCGGTGACTTCCGATGCGATGCGTGCACGCATCCTTTATAATAGCGGTGAAATTGTCGAGTCTGCAATTGATGGCAACAAGATCGAACTGCATGGGTTGAATGATTTCATTTCCTCTGAATCGGGTCGTACCGTACCGCTATTGCTCACCTATCGAATAGATGATGGTGAAGTGGCTGAGGGCGTTTCATTGCCTACCCCGGATCGTCGAATCTCTGAAGTCTACCATGCACGGGCCGTCACCACCGACTCCGATATCATCTACAACGCTAAGTTGTTCGTGGTTCCGCAGTGGGTTGCAGGTACGCAAGCACGTTGGCGTTTACGTTACTTCTTGTACACGTTAGAACGTAAAGATGTCTACGAAGTTACGGATAAAATCAGCATGGGCGCTGCAAGTCCTAACTTTGACGGTGTATCTTATGGAACAGCTCAAAAATTAACCGCAACGGTCAACCTAGCAGAAGTATCGAATCGCTTCCGTTATTCACGACACGTGCAGCCATTCACAATCACTTTAGCGAATCAGGGCAGTTCGAATATTGCAACCTCTTACTGGAACATCAGCTACGATCAAGTAGGTCTGAATTACGGTCAAGGACGCAAGGCGAACTTCAGCGAAGATACCGCTAACGTAGGGACTAAGCGTTTACGCATCGACAACAACTTTACCATTGTCGAAGAATGGTTAGAAGCAATGTACCGTTCCTTGCTTCCGATTCACAACACATCAGCAGAATCCCGCGCTCCGAATCCAACGCACGTACGCATTCGTATTGGCGATACATGGCAGCGTGAAATCCTGATCTCCGATGTACTTAATCCAATTGTTGGTATTCAGACCGTAATCACTCAAGGTATGGATATTCGATTGGAATATCTCCAACGTACTGACGACTCAGTGTTTGAACTCGCCATGGGTAGCCTCACTGCAAATGCATTGTAAATGAATAGGGTCGTGGAGCTTCGGCTCCACTTCCTCGAACTATGCCGACTATCAAATTAAGGATTATCGAAATGAGTTATATTTTATTTTTAAACGACTGGCGGCGGTATCCAAACGCCGTTATTCATGAAGAAACGAACAATGAATCGTGGCTATTCATGTCAGACGTCTATGCTGCAATGGGCGTTAAGAATCACTTCTTCCACCTCGCCTTACTTAACCCGCAGTTGAAAAACATTAGTCCATTTGATCCGGACTTGACACTCCCTTGGAAAGTCGCTATCGCTAAAGAGTGTCAAAATAACCCGTGGTACTTCTTCCGTGAAGTTGCACGTGCACCAAAGGCCGGTAGTTTAAATGGTACACCCATTGAAGCCAATCGGGGGAACTTAGCCGTATTCTGGTGCTTCTTTAACCACGTGGGCTATATGTTGATTCAGATTCGTCAGACGGGTAAATCACTGACGGACGATTCGCTCGATAACTACATTCTACATATTGCGGGTCGTAAGATGACGATCAACAAATTGACTAAGGATGCAAAACTACGTGCGGCAAACATTGCCCGTCTAAAAGAACTTCGTGATCTTTTACCGAAGTACCTCAATCCATACCAAAAGCGTGTGGATAAGAACAACACTGAAGAAATCACATGCGCCGCTTACGAGAACGTTTATAACTGCTTCGTGGGACAAGCCTCAATTGCCGCAGCCAACAACGTGGGTCGTGGACACACTGGATCAATTGCACGAAGCGATGAACCACCATTTACAGCCAATGCACAGTATGCGATTCCCGCAATGGTGACTGCGGGTAACGCTGCACGTGACGCTGCAAAGGAATTGAATACCTTCTACTGTACCAGCTATACGACCACTGCAGGGAAACTCAATACGCCTGAGGGGAAATTCACGTACAAGATTCTCAAAGGAGCAATGCCTTGGGAAGAAACGTTGTTTGACTGTGCGAACGAGGCACACCTCCATCGCCGCGTTGTTAAGCACGCGCCAGATAAAGACTTAATGGTAAACATCACCCTCAATCATCGTCAATTGGGTAAGACTGATGAATGGCTATATCGGGCAATCATTACGAACAAACTCTCTGGCGAAGAAGCTGACCGTGATATGTTCAACCGTTGGACATCTGGCGGTTTAACTTCTCCATTGGATCGTGATCTTAACGACCGGATTGCTCGCTCTAAACGTGACCGTGAAGCTATTACGATTAGTGATGAAGAATACATCGTCAAATGGTACGCGGATGAAGAAGAACTCGCAGAAATCCGCGCGACGCGTAAGATTATTGTCGGGAACGATAGTTCAATGGGCGTGGGTAAAGATGCGTTAACTTTGGTCTTTACAGATTCTTGGACAGGTGCAGTGCTGGCAACCTCTTGCGTGAATGAGGCAAACATTTGGACTTACGTTAACTTCGTAACTTCAATGATGGTAAATGATCCGTCCCTCATCATCAACCCAGAGCGTCGCGGTAATGGTCAAGTGCTAGTGGATGGCATCATCATTGGCTTGATTGCTAATGGCATTAATCCATTGGAGCGCATCTACAATACCTTAGTGGATTCTGAACATTGGTGGGATGATGAATTTGAAACCTATCGTCATTCTCCACAATGGTGGTCTACGCAACAGCTTGATCGTGTAAAGCGTTCTTGTGGCTATGCAACGTCTGGCGCAGGCGCACATGCGCGCGGGCACCTCTATGGTAAAACATTGATTCGTGCTGCGGCAATTGGTTGCGACATGATTTACGATGAAACCATCATTGATGAGATTAACTCCCTTGTGATTCGTAATGACCGGATCGACCATGCGGTGGGTGGACATGACGATAATGTGATTGCGTGGTTGCTGACGTTCTGGATGTTGATCTATTCTCGTAACTTGGACGTTTACGGTATTACACATCCGTTGAAAGATGCGCGCGAATGGAAGAAAGGCGTCGTTGAGCGTGAGTTGAGCGAGCGCGAAATCTACGAAGAAGCGCAACGTAAGAAATTGCGTGTCGAATTTGACGATTACATGGAGCGCCTCAAAGGCACTGATTGTCCGTACACTGCTTCTGCGTTGGAGAACATTCTTCGTCGCCTGTATGATCGCATTTCTGACACGATGGACAACGTGGGTTCGATTGATGACCTAATCAAGATTGCAAAGAATCGAGATCGGGATCGTTTAAGCAAATCCTACGAGGCAAGCCGAAATAATTGATTAATTCATTATTATGATTTAGTCAATTGGGGGCGAGGATGTTAGGGTTACTGCTGGATATCTTCCAGTTATTTATTTCGTCACTCTACGTTAGAAGTTGTAAGATTGATCACGTCATATCGGAGTATACGGGTCGGGAATATGCCTACACTGCAGTGCTCGGTGAGCATGAGGGTGAACAGCGTATCCTGTACTTTGAATCTCGGCAAGTATCGCATCGACTGAACTATAGTCGAAAGTGGTTGCGCTCCAAGGTTAAATACACCTACGAAGTGAAATTGAAAGAGTACGTCGGGAAGTCGATCATCCATGTCGAGCAGCGCGTATTCCCACAGCTATGCGCGGAGTTCATGAATAAATCTATGTTTCCTCACCTATGTGCAATCAATGCGCACATGGACTTATATCGCCATTGGGATAGAGCGCAGTAATGCGCTCTATCCTTTTCCTATGCCGACTACTGATTTTGAGGAACTCCATTCTATTTTGAAGATATATCATTCCCATGTAACTAATAAGAGGAACTTTGAAATGGCAAAGAAATTAAGGCTAAACATCGTCGATGGCGCCATGCCGGTAAATCGTGAGTTAGAAGTCGAAGCTGAAATCTATGCAGTAAACTTCACGGTAAAAGGTACGGCAACGGTAAAGTATATTGCCGGTGAGCCCGGATGTGGTAAGGGTGCAATCGAGATAAAACTCCCATGGAACTTCGCTCACTTGATGGGTGACGTATCAATGTCATCCACAATTTATGAGGTGCGAGAACTGGCTTTGGCGTTCGGCGATGAGATCAAGCTAAATCGCACATTACCAGTCTTTAATTCTAAGTCACGCACTCTATCATCTGAGGTTATGGACTACAACATCAAGGGGCAATCATGAGCTACAATAAAGTAAGTTTCCTAGCGACATTAAGCGCAGCAGTTGAGGCACTTGGTATTGCTAAGAAGTCAGTTACGATTTCGCATGGTGGAGCATCATTAATGCTTGGCCTACGTGAATCAACCAACGATATTGACGTACAGCTCACTTCGAGCGTATTTGACATTCTGGCGAAAACTCATCCCGTCAAGGTGTTAGGTGCGCTTGGATGGAATGGGGAGCAGCAGGTCATCGAATTCCAAGGCGTCGACTTTCACCGCTGTCCAGTGGGCACAATCATCTTTCCATATTCTTGGAAGGATTCCGTAGATGGGTTTGACGTTACTGGGCAACTACAATTACTGGTAGATCGTATTAAGCTGGGTCGCCGGAAAGACTTGGATGACATCTATCATCTTCGCAGCTTGTGGCGTTCTTTACCCGATCAATATAAAGATCGACTGAGTCACCTTCTGGATACGGTGGGGGTGAGTAATGCTGAAACATGATCTCGTCTATGGGGATGAATATGCCCCAAAGATTCGTGAGTTATTTGAACCTATCTATCGGGTAGCGAATCCTGATAGTTGGGTTAATTTAGATGTGGCGCTTGAGCGTCGTGGAAATCATTACATTGAAGGTGAAGTTGATGAAGCATACTTCATGTTCGCGCAAGGGTATTTAACATGCAAACTTTCGAATTAGGCCAACACGTCATCTTACTTTGTTGGAAAGATGGCGTCCCTTATGTTGGAAGCCTTAAGGTGCTGGAATCTGAATTTAAGGGTGAAACGTGGGCTACGGAAGGAATCATTGAACACGTGTATGGGCTGAAGTTCAGTAAAGACGTAGAGTTCGATAAGGAGATGCTTGAGAAAGAGCTCCGCTACGTGAAGTCCGAACTTCAGGACATTCGTACAATGGATAAATTCACCACTCGTACCGAAGCAGAATGCCGCGTCTGTTACATGAAAGAAGCTAATGTGGTTCGTGCCGACATTACGGGTGAATTCGCGGTCTTCTTGAACATCTGGCAGATCTCTGCACGGATTAAAGCGAAGGCAGTGACCAGTGTCGAAAATTGAAATCTTCTCGTAGAGGTTAGGATGGACATTAAAAGGAAGAACGGTGATCCGGGAATTGACTACTACGTCAACGATAGTGGTTTAGACCTTAAGGCATTGAATGGGATGCGAGTCATCGTTCTTGGTGAACGTCACAACAATGCTGATGATTTGGCATTACTTGCACGTATGATCACTGAACTCAAACCCGACTATGTATTGTTGGAGGGGCTTGGGGATTATGTTCTCGGCGACAAACTTACCAAGGAGTTGAAGAACAACGCTCCGGTGAAATCTCACTATTACGAAGGGTTCACAAAACGCTGGATTGAATTCAGTTTAAAATACGACGTCCCATTCATTGGGATTGAGTACACTGACTTAGCGAATCATGCTAAGGATGTTCAAAGTGACTATAAAGAATCCTTTAAGCTTCGTGAGGCACACTTCATTAAGATGATTGATGCCTATGCGAAGAAAGGTAAGGTTATTGCGGTGCTGGGGGATACGCATGTAAGAACAATCGAGACTGAAGTTCTCGGCGCGATTAGTCCAGTGTACTTAAGATACAACGGCAAGAAAAACAGCGCGGTCATTCGATCCGCTGAGGGTGAAATTGAATAGTGCTTAATAGGGTGATATAATGCAACATATGAAACTTGCGCAACTACTTAATCATTTAGAATCTTGGGCTTCGAAATATAAACTTAAGCGAACGGACTTTACGGTTTCAGGGGCAGCAGCGCTTACGATGAACGGGTTACTTGATACCGACCATGATACACTCGTGGTCTACGCTAAGCGTAAAGTATTCCTCAAATTCGCCAAGGCAGTTGAAATTGACACTAAAGTGTTCTCAGTAAACAGTGCGATCAGCGTGCATCAGAATGACGACTCGCACGACACTATCTTGCGTGACGGTTACAAGGTACTGAGCTTAAACCAGATTGTCAATGAGCTTAAGGGTCAGCCTGAGTTCACTGATTTGGTCAATAAAGCAAAAGACTTAATTGAAAAAGAAGCGACTTCTAAAATCAGCGATGCGGTTAAAGCACCTACTGGCATTAACCCACGCAAACAATTAGAACGTCGACTGCGCAAACAAGGTCGCTATACCAATCGAAAAGATCACTGGCCATACCAACGTTAATTTAAATAGAGTAGATGCATTTCGCATCTACTCTATTCGGTATTCTAACTCCATTTTATTTCAGATATATATCATTAGGGTGAAGAAGATAATCAATTCTAATCTAAGTTTCTGGAGAAACAACATGGCTTTCTTATTCGAAATATCTGGCATTCGCCTTAACGTTCAAGTGAACAACGATATGTTCACCATGATGGGGGTTCCTGACTTCCTACCATCGGCAATGGTTGATATTCCATCTAAACATGGGATTACCGACGCCGATGGCGCGTGCTTCGTTACTGAAGCATTCATGAAACTACCGGAATATTTCCGGAACATCGCCCTGACCCACGAATGCGGTCACGTGGCAATGGGTCACCTCAACCATCCTGAATCACAGGGTAACGAGGTAGTGATCAACGATCAACTCGAAGCAGAGGCTGATCGCTGGGCAGCAGACATTCATGGTGAATCAGCATTTGACCTAATGATGGCTACGCTATGTCATGAAACGCTCAAAGCCGTAATGGCTAAGGGTGTAGACGGTTCAAAGGTTAAGCCAGTGTTCGAGGCTGAAATCGAGAAGCGCATTTCAAATTACAAATCTATTTAAGGGGAATAGAGATGGAATCTTTAAATGGCGGTAAAGCATATCGAGCGTGCATAAGTCTCGAGGAATATCCGTGGATTCGCGATAAATTACCGACGCTAGACACTTTAGTTTACGGTAAATGGACTCATCACATTTGCCGTGGTGTCGATGAACGTATCGTGGGTAAGATGGTATTGCAAACGTTCGTTAGCACTGAAAACGAACGCGTGATATTAGTATTACCTCATAGCGAAGACAATGTAGAATTACTACAGCGCGTTATCGACGGCGTAGATAATTACGTTAAGGGCTTAGACGAACCTCTATCCTGTCTTGTCGATCCAAAGACTGGGAAATATCCAGTAGAAGTCGATCTTGATTCTACCGACTTCTGGTAGTAAGGTAACAACCCCCTTGAGATGTTCTGGGTAAATGAATACTCTGCCTGCTAAGGTGAAAATATAGAACCAAATCAATGCGCCATGTCCACGCATTGATTTTTTGTATTATAGGGCAATGTCATCTAACGGAGAATCCACATGACACTTATAACTTTACACCACGCTATTCACAACGCTGCACTGGCGATCTGCAATGAAAGTAACGGGCGGGATGATTACATGCACGCAACAACTGCCGTGTTATTCAAGGCACTTTGGGGCGTGGCACCGCAGACTGACTATACTGACAATCTTTGGAATTTATCCATCGGCGGCGATATTTCTGGTTCTTGGATCGCAAAGGCTGAAGAATCGAGCGCACCGCGCCATCAGTATCTGATGTTGTCATCGTGCAATAAATCTATGGTCGTTGCCCACGACGTTCGACTTGGACAGTACGGGATAGTCAGGGAAACTGCACCCCATCAGATTCTACCCACGCTTGGCGATACGCTACGTGCCTTGATTCAATCTGTGATTCGTGAAGGGGTCTTCCACGGCCACCCTAAGACTGACCCTTCAGCGTTCCCGAGCGGATATGCGGATGAGATCGATCCTGAAGTATTCAAGGGGCCTATTAGTGAGGGGTACAAGTTAACTGGGTTGCACGAAGTAATGCATATTAAGACTGATGTGTACGACCCGTCCAAATTGAGTGAACAGCACGGGCATTGCGGTGGCGATTGGGACGAATGTGTTCAGACCTCCACCTGCGCTAAAATTGCGCATATCAATCGCAACAACCCGCACAACAAAGCGGTAGTACGGGCGCAGCCGATTGACGAAGCGAACCTACCGCGTGATGCGGAAGGGAACGTCGCTGATTTAACATTGGACGACACTCCGATACGTTTAGGCAAGTAATGTCAAACAGCGCTGCTTGGGGGTAGCGCTTTCTTATTTAACTTAAGGGGGGGGGGTTTATCATGAATAATGCGATTAACTTGATCGCTGCAATTCCACTGTTCGCTGTCGGCACTTACTTCTTCGTTGAAGCAATGTCATCAGCATTCTGGGGTTTTGGTGAGTGGGTTGAGGTGGCAACATCTCTGGCGTGTTTTATAGGGTTCGGCATATTGATCCTTAAAGCTATAAATAGCTACAATCTTACGATTTACAAATCGATCACTGGCGAATAGTTGGTGATCGATGGAATGGCTTAACCGCCATTTCTTTTTTGGGCTCAATCTAATTTATTATAAATGGATATTATACTCATGTAGACAACCACACAATTAAAGGAGGCACTATGGACATTAGAATTGTTGAACGTGATTTGAATGGCCGTAAACGCTGGATTATCTGCAACGGGTTTAAGGGTAGACTTGGGGGGTATCGCGCCTATGTCGTCGACGGTTTATTTTCAGCGAAGGTAGTCAACCATGTTGATCGCAGGGGAGCTGAATGGAGTCGTGCAACACATCAGGTTGCATTGAATGGGGATTACGTGATTTACCGTGCAAACGGTGATGAATGGCTCACCGTATTTCAAATGGTTCATGGGGCCTTGGAAAAGGTCGATGAGTCTGATCGGCGTAACGTACTTCGCTGCATTCCATTACTGATCGAGGAATGGCTTGAAGTCGATGAATCTGAACATTGTAAACTACCTGCTGGGTTTGGCTGGGATGGCGATCGTACCGGTTCAGAGATTTCGAAGTTCGATCGGGTTGAAGCGTTCTTCAAACGGAGTAGCGTACCCAATAATATCCGTCGGATGCTTCGACCGTATATATTGGAATCACGTGGGATCGATATGTCAACTTCATGGAAGCAGGCACATTCACTCCCTGAGAATTTGCCTGCTGGTGGGATTTGGGTGCTTTGGACGCAATTCAACCGCCCCGTCATTTTGAACTGTCCAGTTAGAGAACATCAATTACCGTCACGTTTGACGCGGGCAATGTACATTCAGATTGACCACAAGAACTATTCAGTCAGTTGGTCACTTTACGCCGCACCTCGAGGATATGGAAGATGAAACAAGTTAGAATTATTAATGTCGGCCTAGACGCTCAACGGGCCGAAGCAGTGGCGCCGATATTCGAACACATTACAAATTTCCCTGAACGTAATATCGTCATCAATTTAAAAGAGTGGGTCACTCGACTACCGTCAAAGGCCCATCGTTTACTTGAAGATGGTACCATCGAATTCAATAGCGATAACTTCAGTAACCCACTAATGATCGAACTCTATCTCGCCAAAAACGCTTCGGATGCGTTAAAGGTTTGGAGTCCAGTCATGTTTCTGATGCATTATTATCAGAAGCCTGAATTATCCGAAGAATATGGCCGACTATTAAATAATCGGAATGATGTGATTGTTGGCTCAGTCCACTATCGCACTAAGAGTAAGAACTGTCCGCAATACGTCATTAACTTCTCCAATGGTTCAGTGCAATTTGCTAAGAACTATGCAGAAGCTTTTAAAATCATCGCGGGTACTTTCCTAACCGTTCCTGTTGGATCGGTGGAACACCCAAACGCCAACAGAGGCACCTACCTTCAGCTCACTGGAAGAAATTCCGCAATCTAAGGAAGTACAAATGTCAAACTATTACATGATCGCCCATACGAAGCATCCACTACTCACCAACCCTATTCGAATGATTACGGTAAAGCAGTACGAGACATGGTTCGCTCCGGGTAAACTATTTGCCGCTGCGGATACCGACGTCAAAGAAAAAACAATCAAGGATATTACGCTAGATTTAGCGCAAGCGGGTGAAGTTGCTTACAATATCGTTCAAACCGCAAATGTTATTGCGAGTCGCATCTGCGCTACGGTGTTACCTTTCGATGTAATCGATGCATTGGCTGGCCATGCAAAACATCCATTGACACTCGAAGACCTATATCAGTTGGCGGGTGAAGTTTCCAGTCGGGTCGTTGTGCATTTTCCACGTGGGTTATTGAAACTCGTGAATGATCCTGCGGGCTATCAATTCAAAATGACTGACGCCTCAGGTAATGTGAAGAAAGTCTTTACGCTGTGGCGGATGTTTGAAATCTTAAAGTCAATTCCAATGGACGTTGACGTTCAGGTTGCGATGGAAAAGATCCCCGGGTTTCAAGTAGAACCGCTCGATCAAGCCAAGGTCAAACAATTCGTTCAAAAGACCATTAACTTAGGGGAGTATCGTAAAGACTTCCCTTCAGTCATCACCGCGATTGGGGACACCGTTAAAGATATTATCGGTGACAATGCGAACGATGAAGCCATTAAAGTGATTGCGAAAACATCAATCAGTACGGGGATTGATGCAGAGTTATTAGCCAAGGCGCTCGATAGTGTATTGCGCGGCAATCGTGATTATGTGGGGTCAATGCTTAATCTTTGTTACTGGTTGGATACTCGCGGCATCAAGATTAGTTCCGTAGGCGAATTTAAGCTTAACGGTCAATTTGAAGTGTTCAAGTCGCTTGAAGAACTGCTGGTTTGGATTTACCGCAACCTTCCGCATCGCTCGTCAATGTATCCGCAATCGGTAATTGCGGCCACGGTAAAATCAATAGAACACCTTTACGGCAGCCGTATTCCAGATGCATGGGATGAAAAATTACTCGAAGCCATCGCCATCATGGTACTGGGATTCGCTGGTGAGATGTCGGATTTCATGGATGCGCTGTTTAGGATTTATGCCGAGTACGGTGATGGCACGTTGGCCATCCGTAGCATTGCCATTAACTATCGTCCACAATGCGTATTTCCAATAACAGGCTGTTTGACTGGAACGGTTAAATATTCATGTTACGGTGAAGTTTATTCTGAGTTGCGCACGTTGCTAATCACTGAATTCCTCAAAGACTCTGTGAAATAATTACTAAATAAACACAGTCCCGCAATGGGACTGTGTTTATTTTAATTTATTCGTATTTGTTTTTGGTTAGCATTCGAAGAACAATATACAACATCAATCCCGTACGGATGGATGCGATCGTCGCAGTCGTTCTGATCTTAACTGCTTTCATGGTGATTTTGGTTGCAAGATCACGCAACTTTAACACCAACGGGTCAGAAGAACGTGAAGCCATGTAGATGTACTTCAACTTATTAATGAACAGTGCATGGTCTTTCATTGCACGTGCAAGGTCTGGGTCGTCGGCAAGTTCTTGGAACAAATGTGCAGTAATTGTACTGCGAAGTAATTCAGCGTTCTTATCCCGCTTAATTGAAGCGCTGACGAAATACTTGATCACATCTTCCAATGGGGTTTTCTGACATTTAACTTCAGACACGATTACAACAACTAACTCCTCCTTTAAGAACTCACGTTCATTTAAAATGACACGATCCAAATACTTCGTATAGGCTGAGGTATTGCGGGCCACTTCACGAACAACGACTTCACCATCTAAATTCACTGTACCGGAAACGGTTTGCATCCGTTTGTCTTGGTCGGCCACCATTCGCATGGTCGCGTGAATCTTACGAACGCGAATACGCAGACGGTTCTGAATATCCTGAATCATGTAGCGGATTTCTTCAGTACCTTCAAAGGTCTTGATCGTATTAAGGTGGATTGACTTTGGAGAGATGACGTCTTCACAACGTTCTTCCAAAGAGGCGTACCATGTCCCCAGACGCTTCAATGCAAACTTCAAAGACATCGCGGCGTATGTTGCCATTGCCAAACGTTCATCCACGCGGTAGGGGAAGAACTGATGTAGAATAGATCCGAGCAGTTTAAAGTGAAGAATCATCATGATGTGGATCATAGTGTCGTGGCGTTTCTTCGCGTTTAGATTGCTGTTGTAAAGCATGTGGGCAACCCACTGACACGTCATGTTGAATACATCAGTTGATACGATCCAATCTGCATTGACGTCAGGTAATTTCAGCACCTGTTTACGAATGTTCTCGTAGTCGATATCTAAAATATCGATCATGAGTTCATTCTTGTCAGCGTTTGTAAATTTAATTCGATATGTCCCAGTTAAGTTACCGCCTAAGAACTTAATGGTTTCTTCATCACGGTTAGCGAAACCATACATCATATCGGTTATTCGCTTAGCGAGACGGTCATTAAAGACGACGTGTTTCGCTTCTTCGGCGTATATCGCCTTAATACTCCCAGCCATGAGATCACCCTATGATTGCTGATTTTTTGAGATACATAATATATAAATGAGAACAGCGCACACTATACTGGAGATCGCTATGGGGTTGGAATATATTGGGGATTTGGATATCTTCGAATTGTTTGGGAGTTATACTGATTACGGGATTCTTATTCAAGGCTGTAACTGTTTTAACACAATGGGTAAGGGGATTGCCTTAGAAATTAAGAAGCGTTTTCCTGAGGCTTACGAGGCAGACTGTGCGACCAAGTATGGCGACTACGATAAGTTGGGCACTTTCTCCAAAGCTTCGTTTACACGCGACGGTAAGCAGTTGACGATCTACAACCTGTACTCTCAATTCAAGTACGGGAATAAAGAAGTCATGATCAATTATGCAGCGATTGAGAAAGGCCTCTATGCCATTGCGGATGATATTCGCGCAAGCGGCTTAGATGACCAAGGTATCATCATGCCATTCATCGGTGGGAACAATGGTGGTGGCGATCCAATCTTCATCAAGCAGATTGTTCAGGGGACATTGGGTGATTTAGAAGTTGACGTCGTAGGTCGCTTTTCCAATGTTGTTCGGGACACCGTACATTTAATTCAATTTCCAATTACTGAGAATGGGGATTTGAAGTGCGGGCTTAGACAATTCATCGGTTCAGGGATGTATGACGGTTGGGTAAATACAATATCCAGACAGTCGACATTCATCATGGATTGGAACACTTACATGGGCGAATTGGAACTCGTCAAAAATAGAATTCTGGGTCAATGGCAACGTAATCGCATCGACGTCATTGTAGAGGAGGGGGTGGTGATCAGTGATGAAGTCGCCTCGATGTGTGAAAACACTTTCTTCACGGACAACATTGAACGTGCCATTCTCCACAGTCGCGATTACTGCATCGAGTATGGGCTGGGCACCATCTACATTATTGGGATGGAAGAATCGATGTTCGATCGTAGTCTTGATTATTGTGATCTCGTGCATCACTTAGAAATTCGTGAAAATGTACGTGAGGCCGATGCCTTGCCGGACTATTCTGACAACTTGGATTTTGTACGACCTGAACATCCGAACTTCACTCGAATGTCTAAAATGTTTGGCAGTGCTGATCTTGACAAAACGGTACTGTTCACCGAAGACACGGTGTACCGCCGCACGGATAAACCTTATCGAAACTATTAACTATGTTTGTCACGATACCCTTTGCGAATCTTGAGGATCTCGCAATTGAATTAACCTACGCTCCGATTGAGGCATTTGTCGGAGCGCTGCGGTTGATCGAAACGAATTTAGGCTCACTCACTCACGCATTGTGGGAGATGGGCCTATATTGTTGGGATGAACGTATGGGTAGAGGTATTGGGATTTGTAAGTATCAATTCTCAAACATTCGCTCAGCATTCATCTGCTTTAGCTTCGCCTGCGATCCTATTTTGGGCACTGTCCATTTGGGTCAATTACTCACTCAACAACTCAGTGATGAAGTCACCATATTCATCCAGTCATTTCTTAACGATATCGGAAAATAACATGAACCTTAAAAGCGTATTAACCTCACTAGCTAACTTTAAAATTCTAAACCAACTTGGCGAATTGACTAACTGCGATGTTCGTAAACTACTTGCGAAAGCACATGCACTACGGGAAGTGCGTCGCATGCTTAAGAACTTCTTCGATTACGAGGGTTCTGAACTCACTGATGAAATGATTCTTTCTGGGGAAGTTGAGATCAACGGTGAGAAGTATGCAACTGGGGCATTGATTGCACGTGCGTATTCTGAGCGCTATGCGATTCTTACGAATAACGTCACTTCACCGATCACTCACATTTTCAACCTCTATGCTGAATCAAAAGCGGTTGATCCGCGCGATGTTCAAGATAGTCACATCGCGGTATTGCGTGCACGCGCACTATTTAAAGTCGAATTACGTCAAGCGCGGTTGGGGCTTCGTTCTGACGTTTACTTCATTGGGCGCAAACATATGTTGATTGCGCATCGTGCAAATGACGTTTACGCATTGGTTACGCTGAACGGTATTGTTGAAAGTGAGATTGTCGGCAAAGACATTTCACGCTACTTCAATGCTTCCCCTTGCATGATGTATTACAGCGGGCGAGATGTTCAAACGGAAAAGCTCAATGGTGCAACTGTTCAATTCGTTGACACTTCTAAAGGGGATGAAACGGATATTCGCTTAGAGAATGAAGTAGAGCAGAACTTGGGACAATCGGTTGAAGTCATCAACGAGCGCTTATGGATTAATCTAATGCGTCACTTTGAAGTGTATCTACAATCAGACAAGCCGCATCAATACGTTGACGTTGATAAGTGGCATCCGCCAGTAAAGCCTGCGATTAGCAGCACACTCTTTTATTAATTGAATAATGGAATGGGTGCTTCGGCGCTCATTCCATTTTATTTCAGATATATATTATTTTAATGGAAGTTGTACGACTTATTCTAAGCATGAGGACTGAACCATGGCACAACTATCACCATCCGAATCCAAACGTCTAGCATCACGCATTGACTTCATCGCGAACATGCGGATTAAGTTGATCGGTTCAACCAAAGCCGCCGAATTCAACCGACAGTTCGGCAAGGTATCAGCGTGGGATGCAACGAACACTACATCAGAAATGATTGATGGTGTTGAGTCGCGTCTACGGAATTGGATGCGAGTAAATGGACAAGCACATTAAGTCTGTGGGTCAGGAGATGATCTTGACCTATTGCCAACTATTGATAACGGCAATGAAGATCGGGTACGGTCTAACTGTACTCGTCGCTATTCTGGCAGCTATTGCAATGCCATTCAAATTCGCAATTGTAATCGCTGTACTCATGACGCTTTGGTTCACTTTCTGGATCATCGTGTTAAAATTCTGCATCAAACTTTTCAAGCTCGATCAAATCGAGTACGTCTAATAAGAGGAACATTCCATGACGACTAAGAACACTGCAACACAAAAAGCGGCTAACGTGGCTAAAACTACTAACGACACAATTGTGGACGTTGAGGTTAAGATTGCCGCACCAATTGCACCACTCACCCAAGAGTCGCTAATCGCGGCCCTGCCAGAAGGACTTAACCCTGATGCGGGTAAGATCGCAACAACCATCACCCGCATCAATGCCGAGCTTGTGCAGCTTGGCGCCACCTTTGATTCAAACGGTGGTATCATCGGCATCAGCAAGGAAGTGTTTGGTAAGACTTGCAACCGCGCGATCCTCGAGAGCTTCGATGAAGAAATCCGCGAGCTTGCTCGTGAAGAAGCTTCCAAGGCTGTAATGTCAGAACATGCCGAAGAAGTCAAAGGCATCCCGAAGGAGGCGCTCGACGTCATCATTGACGAAACGGTCAACATGATGATGGATGCCAATGATGATTCAGTTGGTGACGTAGCTGAAGAATACATCACCAACCGACTGGCGGAACTTCGTGAGAAGTATCCGCTACCAGAACCTGTGGTGGTGGTTGAAGCTTCACCGACGATCAGCTCATCGGTTGCTGAAGTCAGCGTTACGGTTAAGCCGGCGACGTCGACCGAACAATTCGAGCAAGGTTTTGTGGATTCTAATTCACAACGTCTTGAAATTAAAGCGACCGACGTACACGGTAAAGAAGTGAAAGTGCAATCCGTTCAATTCAAACGGGTACACGTACCCTATACTCCTAGCTTTGAACAAAAGCAGGATTCAGTGGACGAGTCTTGGGCGGCGCTGGCCAGTCCAATACCGCACGTCGCTGAATTGAGCGACGCTGAACTTAAGGAGGTGGTGGCAAAAACCATCGTTGCGTTCCGCGACAAATTCAATGGTATGCAATGCCACTGGAATACAAAGTTGGTGTTCCCTGATGAGCGCGTCAATTTAATTGGCATGTTCACCAAAGACGAACTTAGTATGTTAGTGTGGGGTTACGCAGAACCCGACTTAGACTGCTGGGATATCCAGCGTGTCGTACCGCACGTCTATGGCTTAGAGTTCTTCTACGATGAACATTCAGCGGCATAAGGCCAATGTAAAATAAAGGAGTTTCGACTCCTTTATTTTTTTTGTATTTTTATCGTAATAAAGCCCTTACGGAAAAAGGTAAACTGACCCTTTCCCACATTATAAAGGGTAGGAATTATTTTTTACGTTCACTGATTTAACTCATTGAAAGTAAATCGTTATTTACCTACACGTGCGGGACGATCCTCAGATCATCGAGGGATATTCGTTGGTTTCTTAAATCGCCCTGTATGGCGATGTAAGGGGTTTTACACCCCATGTGGTACATACGGTCATCTTTTTGCTTAGACCGATGTTACAGCGCAAGTCATGCGCTTCTAGCGGCATTTGCAGGGTTAATTCGAACTAGGTTCGGGAATATATTATTTCATTGATCCCGTACGCTCAAATCGTTATTTACCTATGTGCGCGCCCGCACCCGCGCGCTTAGAACTATCGGGCTCAAGGCCACCCGGCCAAGGTTTAGAATTTTACTTCGTGGACTCTGCGAGGCTTTGAGTTGAGCTGAATCGCCCCAAGGCAAGATTCAGGGAATACTCAAGTGACTCGTAGCCAGTGTCGTCGATTGTTTTGGTTTATTCAAAAATCAAAAAAAAATAATTTACGACATAGCGAAAATGAAATTTTCGCGCTTTTAAGTTTAATTATATTTTTAAATTCTTTTTAAGTATATAATAAAAAATTACTTTGATGTAATTTTTGATATAAATTAATATTATTATACGAGCGAAGCGAGTGTAATATATATTAATTTATTAATATATAT